>Ga0209992_10000409_pt1 | contig 58318 bp, 51 predicted proteins | sample 2SBtaG_2_FD_182564 | JGI IMG/M metagenome (GOLD analysis project Ga0209992, IMG submission 182564) | Deep subsurface microbial communities from Kolumbo volcano to uncover new lineages of life (NeLLi) - 2SBTROV12_ACTIVE470 metaG (SPAdes)... | ecosystem: Environmental > Aquatic > Marine >... | reverse complement strand
GGGCCGCCGCGGGAGTAGGTCGCCGGAGTTCGCGACATCACGAACCGACTCCCTTCGACGAAGGTGCGCCCGTCAGGCTGCGCCGAATGACTGACCTCCACGAAGTGGTTGCGATGCTGCAGTTGTGGGTCCGCCAAGCACTCCGGCGAGTTCTGCACGACGTGAGCAGCGATCCCCGCGTGGATGAGGGTCCGCATCAGCTCGTCGCCGTCGTGGCCTGAGGTCCACGCGGCCAACACGTCGTCGATCTCGTCCGCCCTCTCCCGACGTTCGTCGACGGTCAGGTCCGCCCATCCGTCATGGCCGGCCATCGACGCGAGGACTCGCCAGTGGTCATCGGTGGTGCAGGCGATGGCGATCCACGCGTCGTCCCCCGCGGTCGGGTAAGCGCCGTGCGGCGAGTACACCAGGTCACGGTTCGCCATCCTCTCCCACGTTCGGCCGTTCACTGTGTGATCCAGCAGCGCCGGCGCGAGCAACTGCATCGCCGACTCGCTCTGAGAGAAGTCGATGCTCAACCCCTCACCTGTGGCCCGCGAGTGCTCGAGCGCAGCGAGGATCACCGCCGCGTACCAACGCGGCGAGGTGTAGTCCGTATAGGCGCCGAAGGGCCCGCAGGGCGCTCGGTCGGGCCAGCCGACCGGATAGAAGAACCCCGAGATCGCGGCTGCCATCGTGCCGAAGCCCGTGAGCGGGGCGAGTGGGCCCGACTGCCCCATGAGACAACTGGAGGCAGCGACGAGCTGCGGCTTGTGGTCGAGCAGGGCCTCGTGCCCGAAACCGAGGCGGGCCAGCGCCCCGGCGCCGAAGGAATCCATGACCAGGTCGGCCCAGTCGACGAGGTCCCAGATGACGTCGCGCGACTCGGGCGCCGACAGGTTGAGCGACAGCGCTCGCTTGCCGGCGTTCATGTTGTTCCAGAGGCCCGAATAGTCCGGATCTGTGACGTCGTCGGTGAAGGGCTGCATCCCCCTGGCACCATCGGGCCGCAGCATCGACTCGATGCGGACGATCTGGGCTCCGTAGTCGGCGAAGACTCGTGAAGCAGCGGGTCCTGCCATGACCCAACTGAGATCCAGGATCTTGAGGTCGCGGAGGGGCGGCGCAGACTCCTCGACCGGAGGGGCCACAGCGACGGCGGGCGTACGAATCGGCGATTCGGCGAGCTCGTCCGAGTGCTCCCCGAGGGTGGGCGCCGGCGGCAGCACCTCCAGCGGCTGGGCGGGAACCTTGGCGACAGCGCCCGGGTGGCGGACGGTCCCGAAACCGGGCTGGTCGATGTCCTCCCAGTAGGCACGACTCTCCAGCTGCGGCGAGTTGACGACGTCGGCCGCCGACCACACAGGGGTGATGAGGACCTTTCGATCGATCGCGGCCGCGAGGAGTTCGGCCTTGGTCTTGGTGGCGAAGAAATCGGCGAGGACCTGCTTCACCCGCTCGTACTCCGCGACCGGCTCCCGGCCGTCGAGCAACATCATGGCGTACTCCACCCAGTCCTTGGTGCGGGTGGCCTCGTCGCAGAAGCCCTCCTCGAACACCCAGTCGAACAGGTTCTGGGTGAACGGGGCGATCATCTGCCCGAAGAGCAGCGTGACCGACGCATGGCCGTCCTGGCACGGCCACATCAGCTGGATGTCGATGCCCTGGAGGTTGGCGCCCCCGGCGATCCGGGTCGTCGACGTGGCGCGGTTGGGTGCCGCCATCATCATCGATTGGGCGGCTTGATTGATGCTCTGCTGCGCCGAGGCATCGATGTGTTGACCGAGGCCGCTCCTGCTCTGTCTTTCGAGGAGGGCGATGAGCACAGCCACCGCTGCCTCCGACGCGCCGTTGTGCCACGCCTGCGGGAGCGAACCGGCCCGCAGCGGTGGTCGATCCTTGTCGCCTGTAACCGCCATGTTCCCCGCCGCGGCCTGGATCGTCAGGTCCGTCGCCGGCCAGTCGGCCTTGGGGCCCGTGGTCCCGAAGGCGGTGATCGACGCGTGCACGAGGGCTGGATTCAGTTTCCGCGCCGCGTCGGGGCCGAGACCCAGCCGGGACCGCTCGCCGACCGACAGCGTCTCGAGGAGAACATCGGCGCCGGCGATCAGCTCGTGCAGGCGATCGATGCCGTCGTCGGTCTGCAGGTCGAGCAACATGCTCTTCTTGCCTCGGTTGTATGACCAGTGATGCAGCGACCGTTCGGGATCGACGACGTCGCCGGCGTACGGTGCGATTCGCCGCGCGTCGGAGCCGCCGGGCGGTTCGACCAGCACGACCTCCGCGCCGAGCTGTCTCAGCATCAGCCCCGCCAGTTGCCCGCGCTCGTCGGTGAGGTCGATCACGCGGTAACTCGCCAACATCGGCGCCCCCTCGTCCCCTTGACGTTCGAACCGTAGCCCGCAACGGCCACAGCTATGGTCAGGCGATGGGCACCGCTCACCGGCCTGTGACGGGCGTACCGCTCCAGCGGGTCGAGGACGAAGCTCTCCTCCGCGGAGCGGCGCTGTTCACCGCCGACATCGACACGCCAGCGCTCGCGGGGGCCCTGTACGCGACGTTCGTCCGAAGCCCGCACGCCGCGGCGGCCATTTCATCGGTGGACGGCGCCGAAGCCGCCCGCGCGTCGGGCGTCGTCGAAGTCTTCACGGGCATGGACCTCGACGGCGACACCCCGGTTCCGTTCGCACTTCCGATCGACGATGCCGGCGCACAGCCGCTGCTGCCGACTCGGGAGGTGTCGTTCGTCGGCCAGGTCGTCGCGATGGTCGTGGCCGAGACCGCTGCCCAGGCATCCGATGCGGCCGAGCTCGTGGTGGTGGAGTACGAACCCATAGAGCCCGTGCTGGACCTCGACGACGCGGTCCAGCAGACCGTGATCGAGAGCACGCGGTTTCGTGCCGGATCGCGAGCGACCCACAGCGAGTCCGCAGACGTGCGAGTGGCCCTGCGAACGTGGAGTCCGCGGCAGGTCCCCTCCGCGATCGAAGCTCGCTCCGTCGCCGCGGTCTGGAACGACGGCCAGTTGACGGTCTGGGCGGCGACCCAGACACCCCACGCCTACCGAAACAACCTCGCCGCCCAGTTCGCGGTCGGCATCGACGACATCCGCGTGATCGCACCTCAGGTCGGTGGCGGATTCGGCGGCAAGGTGTCCCGTTCGGCGGAAGAGTTCCTGATCCCGCTCGCCGCCCATCGCCAGGAGAAGCCCGTGCGGTGGAACGAGTCTCGCTCCGAACACTTCGCCACGGCGACGCAGGGCCGCGGCGAGCGGATCGATGCGGCGCTCGCCGGGACTTCGGGCGGCCAATTCGAGACCCTCAGGGTCGAGCTCGTCAAGGACGCAGGCGCCTTTCCGCTCGTCGGCGTCATGCTCCCCGCCGGCTTCACGACGTTCATCGCCAACGGTTGCTACGACATCGCAGAGGTCGAGTTCGCATCCCTGGCCGCTCGCACCAACCTTCCCTCGACGTCCGCATACCGAGGAGCCGGTCGCGGGCCCATGATCGGAGCGCTCGAGCGAGCCGTCGATGTCTTCGCAGCGCGAGTCGGACTCGATCCCGCCGAGATCCGCCGCCGCAACCTGGTCCGACCGGAGCAGATGCCCTACGAAACACCCACGGGCGGGCTGTACGACGAGGCCGACTACCCGGCCGCCTTCGAACGGGCGCTCGAGCTCGCCGGCTACGACGAGCTTCGGCAACAGCAGGCCGCCCGGCGCTCCGGCGGTAGCGAGAGAGAGATCGGCATCGGCATCGCCTGCTACAACCACATGACCATGGGCGGAGGTGGCGAGGCTGCCGAGGTCACCGTCCACCCGGACGGAAGCGCCACCGTGGTCACGGGCGCCACATCACAGGGCCATGGTCACGCCACGACCTGGAGCCAGATCGCGGCCGATGTGCTCCGGATCCCGACCGAACACATCAGCGTGGTCGAAGGCGACACCGCGGCGATTGCGACCGGCATCGGTGCTGTGGGATCACGGTCAGCGCAGACCGCAGGCATTGCGGTTCACCGGGCCTCCGCCGAGATCGTCGAACGGGCGCGTGAGCTCGCAGCCCAGCTGCTCGAAGCTGCCTCCGACGACGTGGTGCAGTCCGACGACTCCGGGAGCCCTGGTTTTCACGTTGTCGGGACGCCGGCCCGGGTCGTGGAGTGGGGAGAACTTGCCGACGCGGGCCTCGGCACGGACCACGAGCTCTCCTGCGGCGACGTCTTCGGTGCGGGAAAGAACACCTACCCGTCCGGAACCCACGTCGCTGTGGTCGAAGTGGACACCGACACCGGAGCCTGGGACCTCGTTCGCTTCGTATCGGTCGACGACGCCGGAACGGTGATCAACCCCTTGATCGTCGACGGTCAGCTCCACGGGGGGCTGGCGTCGGGAATCGGGCAGGTCCTCGGCGAGGTGATGACCTACGACGCCGACGGCACGCCGCTCACCTCCAACTTCGGGGACTACCTCTTGCCCTCGCCGGACCAGCTACCCAGCTTCGAAACCGAGCACGCTCCCACACCCACGAGCGTCAACACCCTCGGGGTGAAGGGCGTCGGCGAATCCGGCACGATCGGCGCCACCGCGGCAACGCACAACGCGGTCATCGACGCGGTCGCCCACCGTGGCGTCGAGCACATCGACCTACCGTGCACACCCCTGAGGGTGTGGGAGGCACTGCATCATCAGGCGCGGTCACGGAGTCGAGGCGACAACCGGGCCAGCCCTGGCCGTAGTGCGCGACCTTGGCCGGGTCTGCGACGCCACTGGCCTCGATGACGATCTGATCGGGACGCGGGTCCAGCGCCAGGACCGTGTCGAGCGCATCGCCCAGCGCGTCGGCGATCGAGCAGCACACGCAGCCGTTCTGCAGGCTGATGGTGTCGCGCCGAGATAGCCACCGATGATCGCCACCGGAACCCTCTCGTTCATCGACGAGCTGCGATCGGAAACTTCTCGCCCTCGAACACGGTGCCCCAGATCGGAATGTCGCGCAGGCCATCTGCCCCGACGTCGTAGGGGTCGGCTTCCAGGATCGTGAAGTCGGCCTTCTTGCCGCAGCGGAGCGAGCCGACTTCGTCCTCCAACCCGAGCATGAAGACGGCATTGACCGTGATGGCCTTGATCGCCGCATCGAGCGAGGCGCGCCAATACACACCTGGACCGAAGCCTGGCCGCCCAGCGCCGCGAGCTTGTCGACCTGCTGCGGCCGTGAAACGCCGAAGTGCTCGACCGTGAACCGGTGGTCGAAGCGGGGCCGTTCCCACTGAAGCCGTTCGAGGGTCCGCAGAGTGAGCTCCACGCCGTTGTCGCCCGAGCAGTGCACGTGGATCTTGAGCCCGGCGTTCCACAGGGCGCGTGCGATCTCCTCGAATCGTTCGGGTGGGGTCATCCACTCGCCGTGCCTGCCTTCGAGGTGGCCTGGGAAGTCCAACTGCAGCAGCTCGGAGAAGAACCCGCCGTCGGCGAACATCTTGACGTGGTCGCTGAATCGCAGCCGGTGGGTGTTGCGCTCGGGTAGGACAGGAACCGTTCGACCATCTCCTGGTCGCTCCGCTCATCGCCCTCGGGCGCCATCGCGAACCGAAGCAGCTGCATCCGAGACGGGGTGTCCGGTCGCTCCATCACCGCCTGCAGGTGCTCCCATTCGCTGTCGAAGCCGTACATGCCGAATGCGGCGTCGCCGATTGTCGTCTGACCACCGTGGTGGATGACCTGGCGCATCCGGTCGAGTCCGGCCCGGAATCGCTCGCTGCCGAGGATGAAGTCGTTCAGGTAGCGGTAGCCGAACGCGAGCCCGGTCTCGAAGAAGGCACCCCGCTCGACATCCACCTGCGGATGGCGGTGCGCTGCATCCATGTCGATGCCCATCCAGCGGTAGCACGCGTCGTTGACGATGAAAGAGTGATACCCGCGATGCCACACGACGATCGGTCGGGTCGTCGAGATCGCATTCAGTTGTTCGCGGTCGATGTCGCCATGCCAGATCGGGTGATGACCCCACGTGAAGAGCGGCTGTTCTGGCTCGAGCTCCCGATTGAGCCGCTCGATCCGCTCGAGCAGCTCCACCCGCGACGCCACGGCGCCAACCTGCATGGTCTCGAGGGTGCCCACTTCGACGATGCGTCCTTCACGAACCGCAATCGCCTCGGGCGTGGGCATCGACGGTTCCATGGTTCGGACCCAGGCTGTCGTGTAGACGGTGAGGTCGGTTATGGCCCGACGCTAACGGGGCCGTGGGCGTCGGGACCGCCGACGCCATGAGTCGGTCGGCTATGGGCGATACCCGTGGGTGTAGCGGCCGGTGGCGCGAACCGGTGCGGCGAGGTTCGCCCATCGGCAGAGCAGCGGCCGGGTGTCGCGGGGGTCGATGATCTCCTCGATGTCGAAGTTCTCCGCGGTGCGGAACGGCGACCTGACCGCATTCAAGCGATCGGTGATCTCTTCTTTCAAAGCGACGGGGTCGTCGGCCTCGGCGAGCTCTGCCTTGTAGGCCACTTCGAGGCCGCCCTCGATCGGCAACGAACCCCAGTCGGCCGATGGCCAGGCGAAGCGATACGGGGCGCGGTGCGGCACCGTCACCGTCCCGCCTGCGACGCCGAACACCTTGCGGATCACGACGGACGCAAACGGCACCTCCGACTGCATCAGCGCGGCGAGCGCCCGACTTCCCTTGCGGATCGTCGCGTCGCGTTCGGACTCCGAGCCGATGTAGAAACCCGGCACATCGCAGAGGTGCACGATCGGCAGGTGGAAGGTGTTGGCGAGATCGATCAGCCGGATGGCCTTCTCCGATCCATCGGCCGTCCAGGCGCCGCCGTAGATGTAGGGATCCTCCGAGATCATCGCCACCGGCCAGCCGTCGAGGCGGGCGAGCCCGGTGATGACCGATTTGCCCCAGCGCTTGCCAATCTCGAAGAACGAGTCGCGGTCCATCACCGCGTCGATGATCTCCCGCATCTTGTAGGGGCGCCGGCGGTTCCGCGGAACCACGTCGATGAGGAACTCCTCGCGCCGGTTCGGGTCGTCGTCTTGCGGCCCACGGGGCGGAAGCTGGTGCGCGGACTGCGGCAGGTATGACAGGAAGCGCCGAGCCGCCTCGAACGCCTCTTCCTCGGAGTCCACGAGGTCGTCGACCGCTCCATTGGTGGTGTGGACGTCGGTGCCCCCGAGGTCCTCCTTGGTGATCTCTTCGCCAGCGTGATCGATGAGCGCAGGCCCCGCGATCATCATGAGCGAGATGTCCTTCACCATCACCGAGTAGTGGCTCGTGACCACGCGCGCCGCGCCGATACCGGCCACCGATCCCAGCGCCAGCGACACCTGAGGAACCACGGACATCGATTCGACCACGTAGGGCCAGAACCAGAGGTCGGGGACGTAGGTCCGGCCGATCGTCTCGAGCTCTTTGACCGAACCGCCGCCGCCCATGCCGTCGATGAGACGGATGATGGGGATCTGCAGATCGAGAGCCATCTGCTCCACAGCCTGGGACTTGCGCTTGTTGGCGAGCTCCGAACTGCCGCCTCTGACGGTGAAGTCGTCGCCGCAGATGATGACCGGCCGACCGTCGACGTTCGCGTGGCCCATCAACAGGTTGCCCGGCGTGAAGTCGACGAGCTCTCCGTCGGGGCCGTACTCGCCGAGCCCCGACAGGTGACCCACCTCGTGGAACGACCCGTCGTCGGCCATCGCGTCGATCCGCTCGCGAACGGTCAGCTTGCCGAAGAAGTGCTGACGCTCGACCTTGTCCAGACCGCCCATTCGATCCGCGAGCGCCTCGCGCCGTCGTAGCTCTTCGATCTCGGGTTCCCAGCTCATGGGCCCATGTCTAGCCAAGGACGTCCGCGCTCGCCCCGCCCGCTGCCTCTCAAGGAGACGTGGCGAGCTGCCGTTGTTTCGAGGGGGGGAGGTTCGATGGCCGGTCGGTGCCTTGCGGCGGCAGTCGTCGCGCTGGTGGCGGGTGTGCCCTGGCTCGCGCCCACAGCCAGCGTTGCGATCGCAGTGTCCGCAGCCGCACCGGTCGACATCGACCTCACCCAGGACGAGCTCGGATTGTGGGTCACCTACGCGGACGGCACGGTCGAGGCGCGGGGCAGCGGGACACCGCACCACGGCAACACGCCAGCCCTGGATCTCGGCGAATCGGCGATCGCGCTGGCCCCAACGGCGGCCGCCGGCTACTGGATCTTCACCGATCGCGGCCGCGTGTTCGCGTTCGGGGACGCGCCCCACCATGGCGACGTCGGCCATCTGACGCTGGCCACGCCGGTGATCGCGGCAGCACCCACGTCGACCGGCGACGGCTACTACCTGCTCGGTCAGGACGGCGGAATCTTCGCCTTCGGCGATGCGGTCTTTCGGGGCTCGCTGCCCGGCCTTAGCGTGGTCCCGAATGCGCCCGTCGTGTCGATGTCAGCCACGGCGGACGGCTATCTGCTGATCGCCGAGGACGGGGGCACCTTCGCGTTCGGCGACGCCGGCTTTCACGGATCGTTGCCCGGTCTCGGCCTGAATCCCGCTTCGCCGATCGTCGACCTGGTTCCCGGCTCCGCGGGATACCTGATGCTCGGCGCGGACGGAGGCATCTTCAACTTCGGGGTGTCGAACTACCTCGGAGCCCTGGTGGGGTTCACCGGGAGTCCCTCCGTGGCGGTCGCGGTCACCGACGACCTCGGTGGGTACGTGATCCTGACGGCCGACGGCACTGCGTGGCCGTTCGGAACGGCGCGCTCCGCGGGAGTGGTGCGCTTCACAGGTGTGGGCGATGCCGTGGTCGCCCACCCTGTCCCGGACCGCAGCGCCGTACGAGCGGTGCACACCGGCACCGCGGGCCTGTTCCGTGTCTGGGCCCTCGATGCGGGCGGAGGCGTCGAGGATCTGCTCGCCAACACGGGCGGGGTGTCGGACGGCACCTACTGGCTGAACGCGCCAGCAACCGCGCAGTTCCAGATCGAGGCCGAGGGACCCTGGACCCTCGAAATCGCCCCATTGCATTACGCCCGCAAGTGGTCGTGGGGGCTCGGACCGCTGAGCGGCTCGGGCAGCGACGTCGTCATGATCGTCGCATCGGGCCCGCGCACCCTCACCGCCGACGGCACAGGAGCGGCTCAGGTTTGGCACCACCGCGGCGAGTTTCTCCTCACCCGCAGCTTGCTCATCAACGAGACCGCTGCGTTCGCCGGGGCGACCGACACGATTCCGGGGACACCGACCCACACCTACCTCGAACTGCTCGCACACGACACCATCAGCTGGACGATGTGGGTGCCGTGAGCGAGGTCACCCCGTCGAGGCGAGCTGGCGGGCTGTGAGGCGCGCATAGAGCCCACCCGCCGCGACCAGCTGGTCGTGGGTCCCGATCTCGGCGACCCCGCCCTCGTCGAGAACGACGATCTTGGATGCACTGCGAACCGTGGAGAGCCGATGGGCGATGATCACCGTCGTCCGCCCCGACATCAGCGCCTCTAGGGAAGCGTGGACTGCGGCCTCGTTGACCGCGTCGAGATGCGAGGTCGCCTCGTCGAGGACCAGGACCGGCGCATCTTTCAAGAAGGCACGAGCGATGGCGACCCTCTGGCGTTGGCCGCCGGACAGACGCACGCCCCGCTCCCCCACCTGAGTTTCGAGACCGTCGGGCAGTGATCGCACGAAGTCTGTGAGCGACGCCTGCTCGACCGCTCGCTCCACAGCGCCCTCGTCGGCGTCCGGCCGGGCCAGCTCGACGTTGTCCCGCAGCGAACCGTTGAAGAGGTAGGTCTCTTGGCTGACCATCGCGACCGACGAGCGGAGGTCCGTGAGGTCGAGCCGAGGAAGATCTTCTCCGAACAGCCGAATCACCCCGGAATCGGGATCCCAGAAGCGAAGGATCAGCTGGGCCGCGGTCGTCTTGCCCGCCCCCGAAGGACCGACCAGGGCGACCGTGGCTCCCGCCTCGACGTCGAAGCTCACGCCTGCGAGCGCTGGGCGGGTCGTCCCGGGATACGTGAACCGCACTTCGTCGAACTCGACAGCGATAGAGGAGTGACTCGGCGCGAGCGGCGCGGGATCGGCGGGTGACATCACCGGAACGGGTTCGCTGTGTACCTGGTGGAGACGGCGGGTGGCACCGAGAGTGTCGGCGAGCTGCCGGCCGACGTGGGCGATCTCCGACACCGGCAGGAAGCAGGCCAGCGCGAGCAGGGTCAGCAACGGGAGGGTGGTGGCAGCCAGATCTCCGGACGACACCAGCGAAGCCCCCGTCACGACGACCGCGAGGCCACCGAGGCCCGTGGCCACTTCGAGCACCGCGGTCTGGCGGGAAAGACTCCGATAGAAGGGCAAGCGCGCGTCGTGATGGCGGCGGACCCGCTCGAGAAAGGCGGCCGACCTGGCCTCCGACTGCTGGAACGCGAGGACCTCACCGAGGCCCTGCACGGTGTCCACGACAAAGGCGTTGAGATCGCCGAGCGCCTCCCGATCTTCCGACCCCAGGTCGTCGAGCCGCCGCCGGACCAAGAACGGGCTGAGCGCGACCGCGACGAGGAACGGCAGCAGCGCTAGAGCCATCGGCCACCCCACGACGGACAACGTGACCAGCACCGCGGCGGGGACGAGCACGGCGACGAAGGCGGGCGCGACCGTGTGCGCGAAGAAGTACTCCACCATTTCCACGTCGTGGGTGGCCATCGCCACCAGATCGCCCGTCCGCCGACGAACGAGGTAGGCGGGCGCAAGGCGGTCGAGCTTCTCGTACAGCGCGACACGCATCTCTGCCAGCATCCGGAACGCCATGTCGTGGGCGATCCAGGATTCGAGCCAGTGCAGTACTCCTGCCAGCGGCGCCGTCACAGCCAGGGCGACCAGCAGGCCCCCGAATGGCTCACCCCGACGGACAGCAGCGACGACGAGGGCACTGAGAACGCCGACACCGATGAGCGCCAAAACGCGGGTGACGCCGAAGAAGAACGTCGCGGCGAGGCGGACCCGCCACGGGCGCACCTCGGTGAACAAGGATCGAATCGCCCCCGCCCAGCCGAGGCCGGCTGCGGCGACGATCTCGTCGTCGCCGGCTTCACCGTCGGTGGTGATCGGTTCGGCGTCGGAGCCGACGATGATGCGCTCCTCCGCCACCGTGTCCGCCGAGCTACTCGATCGCCCGACCTGATCGGCCATGAGGGAGTGGTAGCGACCCTTGTGGGCCATCAGCGTCTCGTGATCCCCCGACTCCGCGACCTCACCCTCGTCGAGAACGATGATCCGATCGGCTCCGATCACGCTGGACAACCGGTGGGCGAAGATCAGCGTCGTGCGGCCCACCATGAGCCGGTCGAGGGCCTCCTGGATCACCGCCTCGTTCTCGGCGTCGACCGAGGAGAGCGCCTCATCGAGGACGAGGACCGGAGCATCACGAAGGAGTGCGCGAGCGATGGCGATTCGCTGTCGCTGCCCACCCGAGAGCCGGATCCCGCGTTCGCCGATCACAGTGTCGTAGCCCTGGGGCAGCGACATCACGAAGTCGTGTGCATTGGCGTCGATCGCAGCCTGGCGGATGGCCTCCAGAGAAGCACCCGGAGCACCGAAGCGAATGTTGTCCAGCACCGTTCCGTGAAACAGAACGGTGTCCTGGGACACGACGGCGATGGAGCCGTAGTGGTCCTCCGCGGAGAGATCCCGTAGGTCGTATCCACCCAAGGTGACCCGGCCCGAGTCGGGGTCGTGCATCCGCAGGACGAGCTTGACGATGGTGCTCTTGCCTGCGCCGCTCGAGCCCACGACCCCCACTCGCTCACCTGGTTCGAGCACCAGGTCGATCCCCCGAAGGGTGGGGCCACTCGCCGCCGGGTAGGTGAACGTCACGTTCTCGAGCGCCAGGCGCGGATCCAACGAGCGGTCGAGATGGACCGGCTCGGCAGGGGGTTCCACGATCGGCCGAGCGTCGAGAACGGCGAAGATCCCCTTCGCCGCGGAGAGTCCCATCATCCCGTTGTGCAGGAGCGCCCGCAGGTCCCGTTGGGGGCGGAACACCTCGATGCCCGCCATGAGCACGATCAGGAGTGTGCCGATCTCCATGTGGCCGTTCTGTACCCGGTAGGCCCCCAGGCCCAACGCAGCGGCTGAGCCGAGCGCGAGACCGGTGTCGGTGATTCCACGGGTCAGCGAGTTGGTCGCGAGCACCCACATCGTGCTGCGAAAGACGTCGTGCGCCCGCTCGGCGAGGCGGCGGCCACGCGCCTCGCTCTGGCCAAACGACTTCAGCGTCGACAGCCCCTGGAGCGAGTCGAGGAAGTCCGATGCGAAGCTGGCGTACTTCTTCTGACGGTTGAGGCTGTTCGCCGCGTCCCACTTGTGAAACGCACTCGGCGCAACCAGGGTGACCAGGGCAAACACGAGCAGCACGAGCGCGACCGGCAGATCGAGCGGGGCCAGCAAGCCGAAGATGACGACCGGGGTGAGCGCCGCCACGAAGAGCTGCGGGAGGTACTCGCCGAACCAGACCTCGAGCTGCTCGACGCCCTCCACGAGCGACAGCAGAACCTCGCCGGTTCGGGCATCGCCGAAGTGCGCGGGGCCCAGACGGAGCACGTGGTCATGGAGTTGGGCGCGAAGAGCGAGCTGGACCCTGGCCGCTGTCCGATGCGCCACCATCTTGCGCCAGTGTTCGAGCACCCCTCTCGCCACCATCACGAGAGCGACGAGCGCGATGCGATCCGCGAGGTCGCCGGCAGACGCCCCGTCGAAGACGTTGGCGATCAGCCAGCCGAGCAACCCCAGCCGCACGATTCCGACCACCGACGCCACGACGCCGATCGCCACAGCCTGGGCGATCGCACCTCGTGCGCCGCGGGTCAGTGACCAGAGCCGGGAGTCGTAGAACACGTCAGGCCTTGGTGAGGCCCCGGTCCTCGTCCAGCTTGTCGAGCATGTTGCGGACGGCCTTCGACCAGTGCGGGTGCGTCAGGATCCAGAACTCGTCCGCGGCGATCGCATCGAGAACCATCTGCCCGACCTCATCGGGATCCATTCCGCTTTCGAGGATGTCCTGAATCCCGCGGGCCACCTTGCCCGATGTCTCGCCGTCGGACTTCGGCTTGGCCTGGCCCGGCCGGTACTCGACCGAATGCCGGCTGATGTTGGTGTTGATGGGGCCAGGGCACAGCACCGACGCTCGCACCGGGCTCTTGCGCCCGCGGAGGTCGCGCTCGAGGGTGGCCATCAGAGCGACCGCACCGTGCTTGGCGACGTTGTAGGCACCCATCATCTGGCCGGCGATCATCCCGGCCATCGAGGAGGTGGTGTTGATGTGGCCCTCGTCTTGCTCTTCGATCAGGGGAAGGAACGTCTCCACCCCGTAGATCGGCCCCCACAGGCAGACGTCGATGATCCACTTCCAGTCCGCCAGCTTCATCTTGTGTGTCGCGGTCGGGATGCCGATGCCCGCGTTGTTGCACAGGAGGTGGACCGCGCCATAGGCGTTGATCGTCGTGTCGGCCAAGGCCTGGATCTGCTCGTGGTCCGACACGTCGCAGCGGGCGGTGACGAGGTCGACGCCCTGGGCCCCGAACTCCTCCTCGGCAGCGGTCATCGCCGCGTCGTCGAGGTCGGCGATCACGAGCTTCATGCCGGCGCGCCCGAAGGCCCGCGCAATGCCGAGCCCGATTCCGCTCGCTCCCCCGGTCACCACAGCGACCTTGCCGTCGAAGTCCCTCATCTCATCCCCTCGTGGTGGTCGCGACCATCATGCCCGGTCAGGACCCGGTCAGCCGATTGATCGTGGCAAGCATGCGCTCCACCTCGTCGCGTGTGTTGTAGTGGCTCACCGACGCCCGGACGCAGTTCTCGATTCCGAGCGGCTCGAGCACCGCAGCGGAGTAGTGGTCGCGCTGACGGGCGTGCGTGCGCACACCGTCGGCGTTGAGCGCGTCGACCACGTCGAGGCTGTCCTGCCCCTCGATGAGAAACGACACCATGCCCGATCGGTGCTCGCTCGTGCTGGGACCAACCACCCTCACGCCCTCGATCTGGCCGAGGCCGGGCAACCCGCCAGTCCCCCACATCATCGCATCGACGAGATCCTGCTCTTGGAGTCGGATCCACCCTGCCGCTTCCTCGATCAGCTCCCGCCGCGACAACTCGCTCGAGTCCTGCACGACCGCCGCACCCAACCATTCGAGGTACCGCACCACCTCGGAGAACGCGGCGTACGCGGACGCATCGCGAGTTCCCATCTCCCAGACGTTGGCCGGCGCGCCTGCGAGCTGGTCATGGGGCGCGGTCGCCAAGCGGTCCGAACCCCAAGCAACCCCGAAGTTGTGCCGGGAGAACAGCTTGTAGCCGCTCACCACATAGCCGTCGACTTCGTAGAGATCCATGTCGATCCGCCCGTGGGCAGCATGTTGGATCCCGTCGACGACGATGAAGCACTCAGGTGCCGCGGCACGAATCTCCGCGGCGATCGCCGCCACATCGACGTGCATACCTGTCACAGGGCTCGCATGGATGATTGTCGCCACGGCCAGGTCTTGGGACAGCGCGGGTCGGTACTGCTCCACGCCGACGACCGTCGTCGCAGCGTCGAAGTTCACCTGCCGGTAGTCCATCCCCGCGACCTGCGACCAGCGACGGCACGCGCTGTAGGTCGCCGGATGCTCGAGATTGCTCCCGAGCACGGCTCGCCCACCCGACGCGAGCGCGGCATTGCGGATGAGGCGGCCGAGCAGCTCGGTGCCCGTCTCTCCGATGAACACCTCGCCCGACGATGCGCCGAACAGGAGTTTCATGTCGTCGCGTCCCTGTGCGATCACCTCGGCGAGAGCCCGGGACGCCGCATTGGCGCGGCCCTGGTTGTCCGGCAGGGCCATCAGCTCTGCGGTTCTCGCCACCGCGGCCTTGAGGGTGAGCGAACCCCCGGCGTTCTCGAAGAATGCCCGCGGGCCCTGATACGGGCACTCGTCCGCGTAGTGAAAGCGATCGCGGATCTGGGCGAGCAGGTCAGGGGCACACGTCACCTCGAACAAAATAGGTTCCAGGAGCGCTCCTGGAACCTATTTGCAGTCGTCGACCGGGTTCACGAGCGCGGGGCGCGATGATGGGCCATGGCCACGCTCCGGACGAACTGCCCGCGGGATTGCTACGACAACTGTGGAATCGTCATCTCCCCGGGCAACGACGGGCGGGTCATCGTTCGGGGCGATCCGGACCACCCGGTCAACCGCGGAACGCTGTGCAGCAAATGCGCGACGGCCTACAACGGCGCCTGGCAGGACCCCGACGCCCGACTCACCACGCCCGTGCGACGAACGGGCCCGAAGGGTTCGGGCGAGTTCGAGCCGATCTCATGGGACGAGGCTCTCGCCGAAGTCGCCGAGCGCACGCAGCGAGTGATCGACGAGCGCGGCCCGCAGGCGGTCGTCCACACGCACTACTCCGGGACGCTGTCGCTGCTGGCATTCACGTTTCCCTCTCGCCTCTTCCACCACATGGGAGCCACCGAGGTCGAGCCGGATTCGATCTGCAACCTCGCCGGCCACATCGCCTGGTCGTCGATGTTCGGGATCTCGGTGGCGGGATTCGATCCCCGTACGGCGGTCGACTCCTCCTGCATTCTCGTGTGGGGCGCCAACCCGTCGCACAGCGCACCGCACATGGATCGCAACTGGCTCGGAGACTTCGACGGCCAGGTGATCGTCGTCGACCCCATCCGAACCGACACCGCAGCTCGCGCTGATCTCCACCTTCAGCCGTTCCCGGGGACCGATGCCGCGCTCGCGTTCGCCATCGCCCACGAACTGCAGGCGATCGGGGCGTTCGACGAGGAGTTCATCGCGCAGCACGTGCTCGGCGCCGAGGAGATCCTGCCGACGATCGAGACCTGCACCGCAGCCTGGGGCGAAGCCCAGACAGGGGTACCGGCGGAGCTGATCCGTCGAGCCGCCCAGATATACGGCGCAGGACCCGCGCTGCTGTGGGCTGGCCAGGGCCTCCAGCGCCAGCCGACCGGCGGCAACGTCATGCGAGCGGTGGGCGTCCTCCCCGCCCTCACCGGCAACATCGGAAAGCCAGGCGCCGGCATCTGCTACCTCAACGTCGCCGCAGCTCTGCTCGGCGCCGACTTCGATGGTCTGGCAGGGACCCAGCTCGCCCAGGGCCACGGCTCCAAGATCAACCACATCGGGCTCGCGGAGGCGCTGGAGGACCCCGATCGGTTCGGCGCCTTCTTCAGCTGGAACACCAACCCGTTGGCGTCGGCCGCCGAGCAAGCTCGGCTGCGGGCCGCCGTCAGCCGTGATGATCTGTTCACGGTCGTCGTCGACTGCTTCGCCACCGACACCGCGGACCACGCCGACATCGTCCTTCCTGCGGCGAGCTTCCTGGAGTTCGACGACCTGACGTTCAGCTACATGTCGCCGATCATCGGCGCCCAGGTGAAGGCGCGCGAGCCGATCGGCGACTCGCTGCCCAACCAGGAGATCTTCCGCCGACTGGCATCGGCGATGGGCTACACCGAACCTGCCCTGTTCGAACCAGACGACAGCCTCATCGCCGGAGTACTCGATGGGCTCGGTGTGGGCATGACCCACGACGAGCTGGCAGTGAAGGGCCACGCGTACCTGACCGACGAGCCGTACGACTTCTTCGCTGCACGACGGTTTCCGACGCGATCGGGAAAGATCGAGATCGCCCCCGATGCGGCAGTCGCCGCTGGCCTCGACAGGGTGCCGACAACAGCGACAGACCCCGCACCAGAGGGCGGGCGATTCAGGCTGCTCTCGCCTGCCTCGCTCTGGCGGCTCAACGACTCCCATGCCAACGATCCGATCGTCAACCGTCGCGCAGGACCTGCCACGGTCACCATCCACCCGGAAGACGCCGCAGCGCTCGGAATCGTCGCGGGCGACACCGTGCGCCTCACCAACGGCTCCGGTCGGCTCGATCTGCTGGCTGCGGTGGCTGACCTCGCGCCCCGCGGCGTCGCTGTCAGCTACAAGGGCCGGTGGCCCAAGCTCGAGAGCTCGGGAGCGAACGTCAACGTCTTGCACGAGCCGAGGAGTGCGGACATCGACGGCTGCAGCGCCGTCCACGGAACCCAGGTGACGATCGAACGCATCGGCTGACGACGTCGAAGTCCTGGTCGGTGGCAGTACCGGCCGCGCAGCGGCGCCTGTGTGGGAGCCTGGAGCGATGGAGATCGAGCCTCTTCACGCCGACCTCGGCGCACGGGTCGGCGACGTCGACCTCACAGGGCCGCTGACCCCCGAGCTGGTGGGGTCGCTCCACGCACTCGTCGACGAGTATTCGGTTCTGCTGTTCCCGCAACAGGACATGACCGACGCGGCACAGCTGCAGCTCACCGAGGCCCTGGGCGAGCCGGAAGAGAATCACGTCATCTTCGGGCGAACCGGCGAGCGCGTACTCCTCGGAACGATCGGCAACGTAATCGACGATCGCAGCAAGCGCGACGCCGCCGATCCTCAGACGCGGGCGCAGAAGGGGAACAACCTCTGGCACTCGGATTCGTCGTTTCGCCTGATCCCCTCCTACGTGTCGATCCTCCATGCCTACGAGGTGCCAGACGAGGGTGGCGATACCCAGTTCGTGAGCCAGCGCGCTGCGTACGAACGACTGCCGGAGCAGAAGCGCACCGAGATCGACGACCTCGTCGTTCTCCACGACTACGTCTTCAGCCGCACCAAGGTCGCTCCGGTCGACGACAACCACGCCGCATCGCTCCCACCGATCGAGCACAAGCTCGTTCGGACGAACCCCGGCAACGGCCGACGCAACTACTACGTGGGTTCCCACGCCCGATCGATCGTGGGATGGAGTGGTGTCGAGAGCCGCCGACTCATCGACGAGCTCAACGATCTCGCGACCGGAGAGGATCACCGGTGGACGCAGACCTGGCGGCCCGGTGACACGGTGATCTGGGACAACCGCTGTGTCCTCCACCGCGGCACCGGCTACGACGCCGACCGCTACAGAAGGCTGATGCGCCAGACGAGGGTCAGGGGAGCTGGGCCAACTCTGACCGAGGCGCCCTGAGAACATGGCGTATCCGAAGCACGTGAATCACGAGCTCAGCCCGATGCGCTGCCCGGTGGACCTCGACGACGTCGACCTGTTCGGAGAAGGCGCCCAGGAGCACTGGTACGAGTCCTACGAGATTCTCCACCGCGAAGCCCCGGTTCTGCGCACCGAGGGTGGTGGCTACACCGCGGCCTCCGACGCCTTCGTCCTCACCAAGCACGAAGATGTCTCGCGTGTCGTGAAGGACCCCAACCGGTTCGTCAGCCTCACCCAGAGCAGGGTCGGGCACTTCGCAGACAAGGGCCTCACACCCGAGGAGACCTTCGACCGGGTACACAACTTGATGACGGCCTCGATGGTGTCGCTGCGACCGACCCAGGAGCTGTACGTCCGTCATCGACGCGAGCTCACCGATCCATGGGTCGGGCCCGGCGCACTTCGCCATCGAGAGATGATCACCCGCCACGCGAACGACCTGGTCGATCGATGGATCGATGACGGCGAGGTGGAGTTCGTCGGCCAGTTCGCCCGTCCGCTCCCTCAACGGGTGATGGCGAGTGTGCTCGGGTTCCCGATGGAGGACATCCCGCAGCTCGCAGCCTGGGGCGATGCGGTCGTGACGCCGTTCGTCCATGGAACGGGGCTGCGACACGAGCTCACGTCGGAGCAGACCGAGGACATGCTGGCTCGTCTCGACGGCTTCCAGGACTACATCTACGAGCACGTCAAGGCGAAGCGTCGCAACCCGCGAGACGACATGGTGAGCTTTCTGTGCGACGTCCGCTACGAGCCGCTCGATCGCAGGCTGACCGACATCGAGATCGCCGGGATCGTCCACGCGATGATCATCGGCGGCCTCGAAACCACCCAGTACGCGCTGGAAGAGCAAGCCCAGTTGCTGTGCGAACACCCGGGCACCTTCGAAGATCTCCGCGCTGACCGGTCGAGGTTGCGCAACTTCGTCGAAGAGGCGATGCGCATGCGCTCACCCACTCATGGCTTGTCGACGCGCATGACGTCACAGGACGAGGTGTTCCAAGGCGTCGAGGTTCCCGCCGGCTCTCTGCTCCATCTGCGGTTCGCCGCGGCCAACGTCGATGGGTCCGAGTTCGAGTGTCCGCTCGAACTCGATCTCGATCGGGACGCGATCACCCGACACCTGACGTTTTCGACCGGACCTCGGGTCTGCCCCGGGGCCAACCTGAGCCGGGTCGAGCAGCAGATCGCTTGGGGAGTGCTGCTGGATCGGCTCGACAGCATCGGCTACGGCGCCGACAACGACTGGCTGCACCAGCCGGGGATCATGCTCGGAACCCTCAAGCTCAACCTTCAGTTCAGAGTCGCGGAGACCCGGCTGGCACTCGGCACAGGGAAAACCAGCAGCAGAAGCTGACATCGCCCCCGCTCAGGGTCGAGCGATGACAAGCCGCATGCCGGCGTCGAATTCCAACAGCGTGCGCAGCTCGCTGTTCTGGCGATCCCAGGTTCCGTCGGCGAGATCACGGGCCACGTCTGCGACGACGCGATCGATGACCGCTGGATCCATGCGGGCGAATCCGGAGGTCGCGTTGCGCGCCTGCTCGTCGAGCACCCGTACGGGATGCGCCCAGAACGAGGCGAGCGTCCAATCTGGGGTGACCCGCGGCGTCGCGACCAGCTCGACGTCGACGCGCCCACCGAGCCATTCGACGAGCTGCTCGATCGTGGGGAAGACAGCTCGATCCAACGCTGCCGACTCTGGCATGTAGTCGCGCACCAGCCACATCTGCGTGCTCACGTCGGCGTCGAAGGTCACGATCACCACGGGACCACTGGCAACCCGGCGTAGCTCGCGGACACCGGCCTCGAGCTCGTCATCCCAGTGGTGAATCGTCAGCACGGCCATGGCGGCATCGACGCTGTCGTCTCGCAGCGGTAGGGGTGCGGCTGTGCTTCGGATCGCTGGAGCCAGCTCGGCGGGCCGCTGGGCCGCCATCACGTCGCTGGGCTCGACCGCGATCACGTGGCGGTCTCGCGGCTCGTAGGACCCTGCCCCCGCACCCACATTGAGCACGGTGCGGGCATCACCGAGGGCGGCGTGGATGCGGGTCCGGAGCCCGGGATCTTCGCGACGGGTGGCCGCGTATCCGTGGCCGATGGTCTCGTAGCGCGCCTCGCTCACCGAGCCGACACTACCGAGGCGGCAGCGCCGGAGTGTGGGCGCGAACGAAGGGCAGCAGCAGATCGACGATGGAGTCCAGGGTGGGCGCGATCTCGAACGTGCAGTTGGGTAGCAGCGTCGTCGCGGCGCGCGAGTTGGGGATTGGATGCAGCATGTCGGACTCGTCACCGTGATGGAGGATCAGTGTTGCCGGGATCTGCAACCCAGCGACCTGCTCGTCGGTCATGCCGAGAACGGTCGTGTAGCGGTATGACTCGAGGTGTTCGCCCGAGCGCTTCATGGCGGCGAGAAACTCCTCGACGCTCTGCTGAAGGAAGGCCTCCTGCAGTTCGGGAGTGTTGCGCTCGAGGTACGCGCCCCACAGCGGGGTCTGGGCGACGGCCTCGATCGTCGTCAGGCTCTCATCGCTCAGATACTTGAGGTAGTACTCCTCCGGCAGCTGCATTGCGGCGATCGGTCCGCCCGTCAGCGGTGCGATCACGAGCGCGGCCACGTCGTCGCGGTACCGCTCGGCGAGGATGAGGTTCGAACGAGAACCGGCCGACATCCCGTAGAACGCGGCCGGGCCGACCTTCAGGCACTGGACGAGGGCGTGAAGGTCCTCCGCCTCTTCGATGGCCAGCGGTTCGGTCCCGAACGCCACCTCCGACCGGCCCATGTTGCGACGGTCCCAGATGATGACTCGGAGGTCACCCGAAGCGGCGGCGACGTTTCGGGCGAAGCCCCGAAAGCCATCGCACTCCCCCATTCCGCCCGGCGTGACGATCAGCGGGATCATGCCCTGTGGGTTGAAGATCTCGACGTGGAGCGTCATGTCACGGTGGGGACGAAGATCCACCTCCAGGGTCTCCACGGCGACCTGCTCTGCGCCCGGCGCCGGGAGCGCGTTGAAGTACACCTCGAAGTACGGGTTGTCGGCCGCACCACGAAAGAGGGTGACGTGGTCGCGATCGGACGGCTGACTCATGCGGGGCAGCGTACGGCGTGATGTGCCAACGCCCCCGGATACAGTGGGTCAATGGCAGCGACGGATACATCTGGGGCGGCGCAGCGTCGCACTCGGGCGGTGTTCGTCGACATGTCCGGCGCGAGCCGTCTCCTCTACGCGATGACGATGGCCGATGACGTACGAGACATCGGACTCGCCGGAATCCGGTCGCGTCATCCCGATTGGGACCCCACGCGAGTTGCGGAAGAGTGGATCCGCCTCCTGCACGGAGACTCTGTCGCGAAGACCGTGACGTCGTGCAGTTCGAATTCCTGAGAGCGATCGTCGGACTTCTCGACGCCTCGAGAATCCCCTACATGGTCGCCGGCTCGATGGCCAGCACGTTTCACGGTGAACCCCGGATGACGCGCGACATCGACTTGGTGGTCGAACCTACTGCCGAGACGATCGGACACTTCGCCGAGAGCCTCGATCGAAGCCGGTACTACGCCGAGGATCTCCGCGCCGCGCTTCGCCGTCGTGACATGGCAAACGTCCTCGACACCACATCTGGTTGGAAGGCCGATCTGATCATCAGGAAAGATCGACCGTTCAGCCGCAAGGAGTTCGAGCGACGAACACCAGCCGACCTCGATGGGCACCAGATCTACGTCGCGACCGCTGAGGACACCGTGCTCGCCAAACTGGAGTGGCGTGCCGACTCGGGCTTCGAGCAGCAATGGCGAGACGTCATCGCAGTCATCGAGACGCAGGAGCTCGACCTCGGCTACATGAGATTCTGGGCAGCGCAGCTGCAGGTGTCAGACGAGTTGGAGCGCGCGCTCGCGGAGGCACAGACGTGACCCGCTGCGGCTCGCAACTCTGCCCTCAGGCGCGGTCGCTGATGCGCTCGGGTTCGATCCACGGCTGAGCGATGCGCATCCACTCGGCGGCGAGGTCACCATCGGCCTCGACCTGCGAGTCGTCGAACGGCAGCCGCCGCGTCACCACCTTGCAGAACTCGTACGCCTCTGAACGCACCGTGTGGGCGGCCTCGTCGGGTCCCCACGTCCACACCTTCCCGCCGGGTGCGGTGAGCTCGACCCTCACGGGTTCGTCTGGCGCGGTCAGGCCCCGGTTCTGGTAGCTGAAAGCCCGCGTCATGACACCGATGTGCGCGATGTGGCGGAGCCGATCGGTCTGCGGGTAACTCACCCCGAAGGTGTCGGCGAGGTCGTGTGAGTGGGTCCACGTTTCGAGCAGCCGCGACGTGGCGAGCGATCTGGCACCGATGTCGGGACCCAACCAGGCGAGTCGCTCACGAGCGTCGACACCCCGGAACGCGGCAATCATCTCCGCCCTCTCGGAGGAGAACCACTCCCACAGCTCGGCCCCGGTCATCGAGCGCCGGTGGCGGCCTGCGAGCCCGTGGAGCGAGGCTTCGCCGCGCATCATGCGATCACGATGTTCGAGGAATCGATCCCGGTCCACGACCGCGAGCCGCGCTGCCCAGTCCGAAGCGGCGAGATGAAAGACGGTCTCGATCGAATCCCATCCCTCCGCAACCGTCGGCGCACGCCACTGCTCTTCGGTGAGCCCGCCCACAACGTCCGTCAGTGCCGCCGTCTCAGCTTCCAGGTCGTCGCAGATCATCTCCATGGCTCGCAGTCTCGCGGTTGCGCGGGTGCGATGTCAGGGTCATGGTGGTGCCTTGAGCGTTCGTCGTTTCAGGCCCGATGTCGATCCGGTCGAGGTGTCGCAGTTCCTCCGCGACAACGGGTACGCGATCGTCGAGAACGTGGTGGGCGATGAGGTGATGGACGGTCTGGCCGAGGAGGCCGCCCCTCACATCGAGGCGTCGGCCGCGGGACGCGACGTCTACGACGGGGTGAAGACCCGCCGCACCGGTTCGCTCATCGCGCGTTGCCCGACCTCTCGCGAGCTCGTGATGCACCCTCTGGTCACGGCCACCGTCGGCGACTTCCTCTGCCACGCGAGCGCCGTGCAGCTGCACCTCACCCAGATCATCACCATCGAGCCAGGTGAGACCAAACAGAAGACACACCGCGACCAGATGGCCTTCGACTTCTTTCCGTTCCCATCCGACTACCACGTGCAGTGCAACACGATGTGGGCGCTCACCGACTTCACGGCCGCGAACGGCGCGACACACATCGCACCGGGGACCGGCACGATGCCCGACAACGAAGCGGCGACGGTCGCCGAAATCCAAGCCGAGATGTCCCGCGGCTCGGTGCTGTTCTACGACGGCAAGGTCCTGCACGGCGGCGGGGCGAACGTGAGCGACTCTGCCCGCCAGGGGGTAAACATCACCTACGCCGTGGGGTGGGTCCGCCAGGAGGAAAATCAGTTCCTCGCATGCCCGGCGGAGATCGCGCGCACCCTCGACGACGACCTTCTCAAGATGATGGGGTACCAACAGGGCGCGTTCGCTCTTGGCTACGTCGGCGACCAGCAGGATCCTCTCGCAGCCCTGCGAGGGACCGACGGCAAGGTCCGGGTGGTGGGTGAGTTCGGGGAGGCGAACGACTCGTTCGCCGAGTTTGTCGACGACCTCGACGGCTGATGACAGACCCGAGCGAGCGCCACTACACACGCTGGCCGGACACCGAGGGGTACTGCACACCGTTGAGCGCCGAGGCTGGGGCGTCGATCGAGCTGCGCGTCGCCACTCGTTCGGGCCGATTCGCAGTCGACGTTCGACGCTGGGGCGCCAGCGAACCCGCGTGGACGGGCGAGGCTGTCGCCCTGGACCACCCCGTCCCGGCACATGCATGGGCCGAAGGATGTGGGTGGCCGGTCGCCCTCGAGATCCCGACCGGCGCGGACTGGCCGTCCGGCATGTACGAGGTGACGCTGAGCGTTGCGGGAGTCGAGGGAGCACGAGCCATCAGCCAGGCCTTCTTCACCGTGCGCCCCGGGCGCTCACAGCCGAAGGCCCGCGCTCTGCTGCACCTCGCGACCAACACCTACAACGCCTACAACCAGTGGGGTGGACGGTGCTGCTACTCCGGGGCGACGCACGTCTCGTTCGAGCGCCCCCTCGAACGCGGCTACCTGCGCCGGCCTGTCGACGATTCGGGATTCGACGGGCAGCCCGAGACCACCACGACCGGCCTCACGTTCAGCCGCGGCGGCTACCACCGGATCGGACTCGCCGTGACCGACGGGACCGGCGCCTACGACGTGCACGAACCACACGACTGGGTGTTCGAGGGCACCGGTCTCGCCGAGGGCGACCGGCTCGGTGAAGGCTCGTTCGTGGTCGGCTACGAGGTGGACGGTGTCGCGCTCGACTGGGTCGACGGCCACCCGGTGCCGACGCACGAGGACGGCGCTCCCGAATCGCTGAAGGTTCTCGCGACCGCGCCGGCGCGGCTGATGTCGATCACCGACGATGTGTGCGAGCCGCCCCCGTTGCTGTGGAACGACATCGACCCGCCCGGCGAGCTCCAGGAGATGGCGCTCGTGCTGTTCGGTGACATGAGCGACGCGAACGTCGAGCGCCTCGCACGCGGCCACGCCGTGATGGCGACCTTCACCCGGGGCGACGGCGAAGTCTTCAACGCCGGCTCAGCCGACTGGTGCTACGGCCTCGACACGGACCCGGTGGTGGGACGGGTGACGGCCAACGTCCTGCGACGCTTCGGCATCTGATCTCAGCGCTCGGGGTACTGGCCGAGGGCGACCTGCCCGACGTACTCCCGCAGCTCAGTGGGGCTGAACGGCTGCATGAACGGCCCAGCTCGCACATCGCGATACAGCCGAGCCAGAGGGTGGGCGTTGGTGTAGCCGCCACCCCCCAGCAGATCCATGGCCTTGCTGACCACGTCGATCGCGCCGCGGTTCACGGTCCACTTCGCGGCCTGGTAATCGGCCATCAGCCGGTGAGCTTCCTCGATGGCGGCCCCAGTCTGGCCATGGCGTTCGAAGTAGGCGTCGAGCTCGACCGCTGCCGCATCCAAGATCGCTCGGCACCTGGCCAGCTCGAGCGTCATCTCAGCCACCATGTGCTGCACCCCGGATGCGTCGACAGCCGGCCGACCGACACGCGTCGACCCGGCGAGATGGGAGATGGCGAGGTCGTGCGCCGCCTCGGCGATTCCGAGGAATGCACCGACGAGCGGGAGGTTGGTCACGGTGCGGTTCTGGAGCATGGCCACGCTCCACTCCCCCCAGGGACCGATCGCGCGTACGTCCTGCTCGCCGACGCGCGCTCCTTCGAACCGAACCGACTGGCTCCCCGAGCTCCGCATGCCCAGGGCGTCCCAATCCTCCCCGGGGATGAGGCCTGGAGTGTCCATGGGCAACATCACGGTGGCGAGCTGGTCACCGTCGTCGGCGCGAACCCTGAGGTTCATCGCGAGGTGGGTCGCGATAGGCGACAGCGTGACGAAGATCTTCCGCCCGTCGATGCGCCATCCATCGCCGTCGCGTACCGCCTCGGTGAGCGGGTGGAGGTTGTTGGTGCCGGGCTCTGTTGCGGTCGCGCAGATCACCATCTCCCCGCTCACCAGCCGGCGCAGGGGGATCGCGAGAGCATCGGCCGCCTCGCTCCCCCGCGCGGCCGCCTCGCGATGTGCGAGCACCAGTCCTCGGCTGATGCCCAGGTGCATGTTGATGGCGATCGCCGTCGAGGCGTCGCCTCGGGCGAGCGTGGCGATGGTGACGACCCAGTCGTGGAGCGAATCGAGCCCCATTCCGCCCAGCTCCTCGGGAACGAAGGCGGACGCGATACCGGCGCGTGTCAGCTGGTCGAAGTTGTGGCGATCCACCTCGTTTGCCGCGTCTGCATCTCCCGCTCGCGCAGCAAGGGCATCGACAAGCGACTCGGCAGCGGCGACCACCGCCTCCCCGCGTTCGGTTCGAGGTCGGAGTTCAAAACCCGGCATGGGTGCAGCATCTCACCGCCACGCGGTCGGGTGCTTCAGCTCTGGGTGACCCGCACTGTAAAGGGCGGCACCGCAGCCCTCTCGTCGTCGGTCGCGCCGTCCTTGCCCATCAGCACTGCGAAGCGACCAGGACCATCGAGCACGGTAAGCCCGTGATGCCAGACGCCGCGCCCGATCGTCACCCCGATGCCAGGGCCTGCGACGAAAGCCCGAACGTCGGTGACGTCCAGCGATGTCGACACGATCAACAACCACCGCTCGACCGAGAGAGGTACGAACGTCTGGCTGCTGAATGGGTGGCGTTCGAGCTCAGTGACCCGTATAGGCAGCTCAGAGGGAGCCACGTGGGTCGTCGACAAAACCAACCTCCGGCCGTCGGCGAAGTCGACAGCGGCGTCGGTTCGCCGGCGACCCGGGTGTTCGGTCGCGGTGATCAGCTCTCCGAACGGAGCAAAGCCGCCCTCGTTGAGGGGCTCCGCTGTGATCGTCGCAGCGTCGTTCACGGGGCCGACTGTACGGCCGCCCGAGCGATCAGGTCGTCGCGGGCGACAGCGGTGTCGGGTTGCCGTCGGAGTGCTCGCCGGTTCCGCCGGCGCTGAGCTCAGCTGCGAGGGCGTCGATCCGGGCCTGCGTCTCGGCGATGTCGCTGTCGAGCTTGGGGAGGGCGGCGGCAGCGGGATGGGTGTGCAGCAGCGCACTGCGCTCGACTGCCTGAGCGAGCTCGGCACGGGGCGAGCGCTCTGTGGGGGACGAAAAAGTCATGAGGGGGGTCTCCTGGGACCTCGACACGATAGAGGGTGATCGCTCCAACCCCTCCCCAACCCCATCGGACGGGCAGCCGACGGCCACCCGCTCACCGAGTCGGGACTCACCTGCGAGGAGTTGTACCCCCAGCACTGGCTTCCCGCGTGAGGCCACGGGTCACGCCAAGGCCTTCTATCTCGGTCGAGCGATGCGGGACGCGTTCGCTCCCTCCGACGCACCGGCGGGCTCAGAGCTCACTCCGGCAACTGGGATGCCGTCTACATCGTCGACTACGACGACCCCGCCGACATCGCCGGCCTGATCGCGAGCGATCTGTTCACCCACCCGCACGCCATCGCACCGATCGTGGTCGACGACCAGCGTTGGATGCCGTTCGTGCCCATCGAGGACGCTGCGCGTCTGCCTTCGGGCGGGTGAGGTTCAGCCGACGCTCAGGCCGGTGAGCAGCGCGGCGACCAGTTCCGGGCGGTTGAGGAACGGCGAGTGGCCGGTGTCCCACGAGACCGTCGTGCCGTCGAGGCGGCCGGACAACAGGTGTTGCGACGCTGTGGGAAGCGCCTGGTCGAGCTCGCACACCACGTAGGTGTTGGGGCGATGACGCCACGCCTTGGCAGACGGACCTTCGACGACGGGCTTCATGTCCTGCGAACGCAGCTGCGCCAAGGCCCAACGCGCATCGTCGTCGGTGCAGTCGTTGTACAGAATCGGTCCAGCGGCCTCCAGCTTTGGGAGTGCCCAACCGTCGTCACCGAACTCGATGGCCGAGAAGAGGTCGCTGTCACCGACGAAGTCGGCCGTGGACTCACCCTCTTTGAGGTAGACGGCCGCGAGGTAGACGAGATGTGCGACCCGGTCGTGCATGCCCGCTTCGGAGATCACGAGACCACCGCGCGAATGTCCCACGAGGACGGCCTGCTCGTCGCCGGGCAGCTCGTCGAGGGCCCGCAGGACTGTCGCGACGTCGTCCGCCGACGCGCCTCCATCGTCCTTGGCAACGCTCGGCAGGTCGATGGCCACCCAGGGCACACCCGAACGGTCGAGGTGCGGCGTGACCCGCTCCCAGCACCAGCCCCCATGCCACGCGCCATGAACCAGAACAACAGGTCGAGCCACGATTCCCCTCTCCCTCAGCGTCCACCGCCGAGGATCGCACCCTACCGCCGGGCGCTCAGGCCTCGGCCGGTGCTCGCCGGCGCCGCGGCAAACGCACGGGAATTCGCTCGGCGAACTTGGTGATCAGCGGGCCCCCGACCGCGGTGATCAGCACGTAGGTTGCGGCGAGGGCTCCGAGCTCCGCCCCGTCGACGAGACCTGCTCCGAGCGCGGCGATCACGATCGAGAACTCGCCCCTCGCCACCAGGATCGTGCCCGCCCGCAGTCGGCCGTTGGTGCCGGCGCCCCGACGGCCGGCCGCGTACCAGCCTGTCAGGGTCTTGGTGGCGATTCCGACCGCGGCGAGGATCGATGCAGGCAGGGCTGCGGACGGCAGATCGCTTGGATCGATCGTGAAGGTGAAGAACAGGAAGAAGGTGCCGGCGAAGACATCCCGCAATGGGCTGACGAGCCGCATCGCCCGCTCTTCGGCCTGACCGGACAACGCGAGTCCCACGAGGAAGGCGCCGACGGCCCCCGAGACCTCCAGCGATTGCGCGGCACCGGCAACGAGAAGCGTGACACCGAACACGCCGAGTAGCAGAGCCTCGTCGGACTCGGCGAGGAGTAGCCGACTCAGCTGCCGCCCGTATCTCAGGGCCGCGGCGAGGATGATCCCGACAGTCGCGAGCGCGATCACCACCGTCGTGACCGTCTCGGCAACGGTTCCACCGACGATCAGCGCGGCGACGACCGGGAGATACACGGCCATCGCCAGATCCTCGATGACGAGGAGGTTGAGCACGCTCGGTGTCTCGCGGAAACCCAGCCGGCCCAGATCGGCCAGCGACTTGGAGATGATTCCCGACGACGAGATCCAGGTGACACCGCCCAGCAGCACGGCGGGCAGGATCTCCCAGCCGAGCACGAGTCCGGTGATGACGCCCGGTGCGGCGTTGAGGACCATGTCGACAAGACCCGACGGAAAGTCGCTGCGAAGACCGTCACGGAGTTCGACGTCGGAGTATTCGAGTCCCAGCGTGAACAGGAGCAGGAGGACGCCGATCTCCGCGGCGAGCTCGGCAAAATCCTGACTGACGTCGATCTCGGCCAGCCCGCCACCGCCGAAGATGAGTCCCGCCAGGAGGTAAAGCGGTACCGCTGTCATTCCCAGCCGGCTGGCGATGCGGCTCAGAATCGCCAGGCCCAGGGCCAGCCCGCCGATCTCGATGAAGGCCAGCGCAGCATCGCTGCTCCCAGCCGCCAGGATCACGCGCAGAACTCGAGGAGTTGACGTAGCTCGTCGAGTGCGGAGGCCGGGCCGACTGCGACCACGAGGTCACCGTCGAGCAGCGTGAAGTCCGGATCGGGCAGTGGAACAGGGGCGCCCTCGCGAATCACTGCAACAACGCTGGCGCCCGTCTTGGTGCGGTACTCACCCTCGGAGATACTGCGCCCCGCAGCCGAGCATCCGGGTGCGATCTTGATCCACGTGATCGACTGGCCGTCCACATCGTGCTGGGCTTCGGCGACCTCTTCGCTGACCTGGCTCGCGCCGAGGAGCTCGCTGAGGGTTCGGGAGTCGTCGTGGCTGAGGGTCACCACCGACGAACACGCGTCGGGATCGTCGCGGTCGTACGACAGGATCTCGCGCCGACCATCGTGGTGCACCAGGACGGCGAGTTGGTCGCCGCTCTCTGCGTCGAACTCGTGCCGGACGCCGACACCGGGAAGCTTGATCTCACGAACCTCAGACACGGCGACAGTATGCCCGACCACCTCAAGCGGTCCACGAGCCGGAGTCGTTCTGCACCGTTTGCGACGCAGAACGACTCGACCCACCAGCCGGAGTGATTCCCGGACACATGTGACCGCCTGCCACTCCAGCTATGAGGTGGAGTGGTTCCCGGACACCGGTGTCCGTCTGCGATTCCACCTCCCCCGCGGAGTCGTTCCGCACCGTTTCCGACGCAGAACGACTCGAGAAGAGGGAAAGGGTGCCGCGGTCCGCGTGCGCGGGAGTCGCGGACCGCGGCACCAGTAGATCCTTCGTCTCATCCGCCGGCGAGGCAACATGCACCAGTGCCAAGACTGTCCAACGACTGAGGAGGCGGCCCGCCCATGGATGATTTTCGTGACCGCGTTTCGAACTCGGGTGAGCGCCGCGTCGGCCGAGCCGGGGGTGAAGGTGCCCGACATGGCGTCGGTGGCCGACACGCGGGCCGGCTCGGTACCGGTGAGGGTGTACCGCCCCACAACTGAGCTCTGCCCTCTTCTCGTCTACATCCACGGCGCGGGTTTCGTCGCGGGGGATCTCGACTCGCACGACCAGATCTGCCGCTATCTTGCCTTCCACGTCGAAGCGGTCGTCGTGGCGGTCGACTACCGGCTCGCTCCCGAGCACCCCTTCCCTGCAGCCGTCGACGACTCAATCGAAGCCGTGGAGTGGGCTCTCGCAAACGCAGCGACGATCGGCGCCGACCCACGCCGATGGGCCATCGCCGGGGACAGCGCGGGCGGAACCCTGGCGGCAGGCGTCGCTCAGCAGTGGGCCGACCGGCCGAACAGCCCATCGGCGCAAGCGTTGATCTGCCCCGCGCTCGAGCTGGCCGATCTGGACCTACCGTCGCACCGGGAGGTTGCAGAGGCAGACGGCTTCAACACCAGCGCATTGCAGCAGATGATCGATCTCTACCTCGGCTCGCACGTCGATCGCCGCGATCCTCGAGCCTCCCCGGCCCGAAGCAACGAGTTGGCACAGCTCCCGCCGACGATCATGATCACCGCCGAGCTGGACCCGCTGCGTGACGACGGCGAGGCCTACGCAGCGCTCGTCTCCTGGAGAAAGGTGTCCCGGTGACCAGCTACCGCCATCCGGCGATGGTCCACTACGGGGTGCTGTGGTGCAGGGCAGCACCCGAGATCGTCGGGGCGCCGAGATCGTCGCCGAGGGCTTGGGCTCGGCGCTCGGGAGGGCAACGACCGACACCTAGGCTGGCGCCCATGCGCACTCCACGATTCCGAATGGGTCGGCTCGATCACGTCCACATCCGGGTTCCCGACCGTGCCGAAGCAGCGCAGTGGTACGCCGAGCATCTCGGTTTCGAACCGGTCGAGGAGTACGACTTCTGGGCGACGGCCTTCGAGGGCGGCCCTCTGCAGATTTCAGCGGACGGTGGCCGCACCATGCTCGCCCTCTTCGAGGCCGACGAGCATCACCCCCTCGTGGTGCAGGAGACGGGCGTGGCATTCAGCATCGACGCTGAGGACTTCATCGCATTTGCGAGGTCGCTCCCCGGCGAGATCCGCACCTCGCGCGGAACACCGCTCGAGGCCAACGACGTCGTCGACCTCGACATGTGCTGGGCGTTCGATCTCGCCGATCCGTGGGGCAACGTCTACGAGCTCAACTGCTACGACTACGACCGAATCGTCGCTGAGCTGATCGAAGCAGACGGCATCACCCCGCGGCGCCACTGGCCTGCAGAGCTGTACGCGCAACACCGTTCCGCCTGAGCGAAGGCCGCCCCCGCCACGCCAGCCGCTCTTGCCCCTAGTCTTCAGCGAAGACCGACTCACCTTCAGGGGGCTGTGATGCCGATCAACACCGACGTCGTGGGGGCAACGACCGAGCCGAGACAGCGCAGCTGGAACTCGAAGGACGCGCTCTTGTACGCGCTCGGCGTCGGCGCAGGGATGGACGACCCCACTGGGGCCGAGCTCGAATTCACCACAGAGAACAGCCGCGACATCGACCAGCGCGTCCTGCCCACGATGGGCGTCGTGCTCCAGGCGTCAGGACTCCCCCTCGCGCAGCTCGGCGATGTCAACCTCGCCCTCATGCTCCACGGCGAGCAGGGCATCACCCTACATCGGGAGATCCCCGTGGAGGGAACGCTCGAGAGCACCTCGGAGATCACCGGGATCTGGGACAAGACGAAGGGCGCGGTGGTCGACACCGAGTCCACCTCGACCCTCGCCGAAACCGGCGAGCCTCTCTTCACCACGCGCAGCAGCCTCTTCTTCCGCGGCGAGGGCGGCTGGGGAGGCGACCGCGGCCCAGCGAACACGGTGGACATCCCCGACACCGCTCCGGACATCGAGATCACCTACGACACCCGAAGCGACCAGGCGCTGCTGTACCGGCTCAACGGTGACCGCAACCCGCTGCACTCCGATCCCAAGTTCGCCGCCGACGGAGGGTTTCCGATCCCGATCCTGCACGGGCTGTGCACCTACGGGTTCAGTGGGCGGGCCCTCCTGAACGGGCTCTGCGGTGGCGATCCCGCAGCGTTCGGATCCATGGACGCACGATTCACGTCACCGGTGATGCCGGGCGAGGCGCTCACGGTACGGATGTGGAACACCGACGACGGTGCGCTGTTCCGGACCCACGGAGGCGACGGCCGGGTCGTTCTCGACGCAGGTCGCTTCAGCGCCGCCTGAGTCGCAGCGGCCGTGCCACACCTCCTCGACGACGAGGCCTACCTGCGATTTCTCGACGACGGGTATGTCGTCGTCGAGCCTGAGAGCCTCGACGACGGCGACCACGAGTTCCTCTGGAACAGGGCTGACGCGCTCTACGAACGCACTCGCGCGCTGAAGAGCCGGACCGCCCACCTCGAGATCCTCGGCGACAACCTCCGAGCTTCGGTGCCCGAGATCGACCGCGTCCTGGAGGATCCCGCAGTGGCGGGGGCCATCGAGAGCATCCTCGATGAGGGTGCGTTCCTCCACCCGCACAACTTCGTCCACGAGAGCCTCGCCCGCGACCAGCCGTTCCACCAGGACGGCAACCTTCCCTGGAACGAGCGCGGCCATTACCGCAGTCACCGACCCGACTGGCTGATCTTCCTCTACTACCCACAAGCCGTGACCCTGGAGAACGGTCCGACCGAGATCGTCCGGTGCTCGCAGTATTGGGCGACCGACATCGAACGGCCAGACGGCACCTGGCGGCCCGGCGACCCCATCAGCGGTGACAGCTTCGCCCCCGAGGTTCTCGGTGGCGACGACCTGGCCGCCCGCGACTCGGCTCTGGCGGAGTCGCTGGACGGGCTCGGGATCCCCGATCTCGAGCGGCGTTTGATCGAGGTACCCGCCGGGTCGGTGGTGATCGGCAACTACGACCTGATCCACCGTGGAAGCCGGACGCTGCCCACTTCGGCTGCTCGGTACATGTTCAAGTTCTATTTCGCGCGGACGCGTGAGCCGACTGCGCCCGCGTGGAACAACCTCGCGGAGCTGGCGCCGCTCGATGCTGTTCGAGAAGACCTTCGTCCGATCGTCGAGTCGAATTGGGCCTGGAGCCGCGGCGAGAGGATGCAGCGGCCGCTGGACTCATCGGCCCGTACTGCAGCGCAAGGCGAACTGGTCGCGGGCGGCGAACACCTGAAGGTCGCCTCGGCCTATCGGCTGGGCATGGACACTGGCGAAGCGAGCCTCGACGCGCTGCTCGGCGGATTGTTCGATGAGGCCGAGAGCACCCGCAGGGCGGCGGCGTACGGCCTGCGGCTGCGGTGCGACGAGGTGGGCCACGCCCTGGCCGAGGCCTGTATGAGCGACCGGGTCAGCGTCAGGCGGTTCGCAGCGTTCGCTCTCGGCGCCGCCTGGTCCCCAGGCGAGGTGGCCCTGCTCGACCGACTCGAGAGCGAACGGGACGATCTCGCGCGGTCCAACGCGGCGTACGCGCTGGGCCAGTTGGCTCGTAGCCCGAGCTGTGATGCGCACACGATCCTGTCGTGCCTCCTGGACCGCCTCGTCGCGGGAGCGGAGCCGGACAACACCGAGGTCGCCGGCCTCTCTCGGTCCACCGTGCGGCAATCGGCGGCGTACGCCGTCCTCCAGTTGGCCAGCAATCATCCACTGCCTCCGGATGCCCGGCGACGGGTTTCCGACCTGATCACGATCGAACGGGACCGCTACGTGGTCGGCATGCTCGCGGAGGCCGTTGCCACAGATTCGGCCGACCGCGAAGTGATCCGAGCACTCGCCGCACGCCGCTGGAGCGCGTAGCCACCTCGGCTCCGCGGAGCTGGAAGTGGCGGGTCAGATCAGGAATGTGAGATTGCGGAGACCGGCCTCGGCGTTGACCAGCTCCACCCACTTCGCCGCCATCACGAGACCCCCGTCGGTCCGGCGGAGTCGATAGCGAACGTGACCGGGCCACACACGAAGCTCACCACTCGATTGCACGGCGAGCTCGTAGAGAACGAAGTTGGCCGCACAGCCGATTTCGCCGCCGCCCTCCTCGAGGATCTCGACGTTGGATACCACCCGACGAATCGGTGAGACGGGCAACTGCGCGAGCCGCTTGCCCGTCTTCAGTTGTCGAATCCGTGTCGCGACGCGAGCGCGGTTGTCGTTGAGGTACGACAGCTGGTCGGCGGGGTCGCCGCCGATGCGACCGGCGGGAACCCAGTAATGGAAGTCATCGGCGAGCAGGGACTCCCACTCGTCGAGCTCGAACTCGTCGGCCAGCCGGGCTTCGCGATAGATGAACGCCTCGACCTCTGAGACGAGATCGGCTGCACTCATGCAGGTGCTCGCTCGACCATGACCTCCAGGTAGCGGTGCCAGAACCCGCGGTTGGTCGTCTCGTCTGAGAGGTCGCCGGCGAGCACGCCTTCGACGTCGCGCTCCTCGCGGTGACGTCCGCGGCTGAGGTCGATCCAGCCGCGGCCGTCGTCAGCCCAGCTCCGGTGTGTTCCCTCGATACCCGATTGGATGCGTTCGGCGGTGATGGCGTCGTCGCTCGTGATGAACGACGCAGGCCCCACCGCGGCCTCGGTTTGGCGGAGGAGCCGTTGGTTGAACCGGTCGTCGACCCCTTCGAACTGCACGGACGTGTGGCGGTGGATCATCTCGCCAGGACCGAGCGGCTCCACGATCGCGATCACGAGCTCACCGAGAAACAGGTTGGGAAAGAGGAAGGCGTGCGGTGGGCCGTCCCACAGCATCTGCTCGGCCCGCTCCGTGCCGACGCCTTCTTCGAGCGCCGCGCAATAGTCACCGACGTTGTCGCGAGAGGTGCCCAGCCAGGAGAGTTCGGCCTGAAAGCTCGGGCGGAAATCCAGCTCGATGTGGCCGAGCCCGTAGTCGAGGGCACGCGAGCTGCTGACGGCTTCCCCACCGATCGCCACGTCGTCGTAGTAGGTGTCGGTGGTGTCCGACATGGAAGCGTGGACGAAACCCACGTGGTAGCCGTCGCTGTCGCTCTCGGGCCACAGCTTCCAGTTGGACTTCACCCGGTGGGCGATCCATCCCTTCGAGAGATCGATCCGACCCGTTGGGCTGAGATCGCAGAGCCGGTCGATCAATGCATACCCCGCGTCGCCGAGGTGGCTGCGGAGCGGCCCGGCAGCCCCGTCGAGGTTGACGAACACGAACCCGCGGTAGCTCTCGACCTGGCCGGCAACGTCGAGTCCGAGCTCCTCCTTGGGCTTGTCGTACCCAGAGGGAAACGGGATCGACCGGACCCGGCCATCGAGGCCGAAGGTCCAGGCGTGGTACGTGCACTGGAACGAACTGGAGTTGCCGCGGTGTTCCCAACACAGCGCGGTGCCCCGATGCGAGCACCGGTTGGCCATCACGTTGACGCTGCCGTCTCTGTCGCGGGCCACGATCACCGACTCGTTGCCGAGCTGACGGGTGACCCAGTCGCCTGGTTCGCTGATCTCGGATTCGTGGGCCGCGAACACCCACCCCTTCACGAAGATGCGATCCATCTCCTCGGCGAAGGCCTGATCATCGTGCAGAAGACTGGAGTGCACGCGGTCGTCGCGCACCAACCCCCGATAGTCGATCCCCATCGGCTCATTGTCGCACGGAGCGGTCCTGGCGGGCCGAGCTCGGACCCGTCAGACGCCGCGATAGGTCGGTTCGCGTCGCTCGAGGAAGGCGGCGACGCTCTCTTGGTGATCCTCGGAGGCGAGAAGGGTCGCAATAGAGCCGCCCAGGTGACGCCGCAGCTCTCCGCCCTGGCCATCCCGCGACAACTTGAGCGCCTGCTTCGCCGCCTTCACTGCAAGGGGCGCGTTGACTGCGATCCGCTCGGCCAGCGCACGCGCGGTCGGCATCAGCTCGTCGGGGGAAACCACTGCGGACACGAGACCGATCTCCAGCGCCTGATCGGCCTCAACCATGTCGCCGGTCAGCAGCATCTCCGCCGCGGCGGCGGGTCCCACGATCCGTGGCAGCAGCTCGAAGCTGTCGTGCCCTGCAACGATCGCCCGCTTGACGAACATCTCGCTGAAACGAGCGCCGGTCGAGCCGATCCGGATGTCGGCTAGCAGCGCGAGCTCCATGCCGTAGCCGACGGCGGCACCGTTGACCGCCGCGATGATCGGGGTCTCGCTGCGCAACATGGGGGCGCTCGGCACCTCGAGCTCGCCGGCGGCGATGCGCCTCGACAGCTCGCCCGCCCCGTCTCCGAGCAGCTCCTTGACGTCGTCGCCCGTGCAGAAGCCGCGTCCGTTACCCGTCCAGATGATGGCTCGAACCGCGGGGTCGGCGTCCGCCTCGCTCATGTACTTCGTCAGAAGGCGATAGGCCTCGTAGTTGAGCGAATTGTACCGCTCGGGCCGATTGGTCGTGATCGTGGCCACATGGCCGTCGACCTCGTACAGGATCTCGTCGCTCATAGCTCCCCCTGGTCCCAGACGTCGCAGCGATCGTAGACGAGGTGTCCGTCGCCGTCCCGGGCATCGCGTCGAAAAGGCGGCCCGCGGCAGGCCCGAGTGCCCCGAATTAGTGTGGCTGCGAGCGAGGGGGCGTCGATGAAATTGGGCACCTCGGTGCGGTTTCTCTTTCCCGGTTCGGAGCATACCGACGCGTTGTACGCGGGCATCCAGGCGCGTCTCCCCGCGGGCGCGTTCACCGAGCGGCCCCTCGGTCCGTTGGGTTCCGCGCAGCAGGCGCGCCAGCTCGAGGCGATCGCATCCGCGGCTGCCGAGGCCGGGATGTGGGGGTTCCTCGCCGGCGACAACCACGCCCTCACGGCCGGGTACGCCAACTGTTTCCAGCCGATTCCCACGATCTCTCGCGTGAGCTCGATGACCGGCGACATGTTGATCGGGGCCGTGGTTCTCGCCCCGTTCTACGACCCGCTCGTGCTCGCCGAGCAGATCGGCACGCTCGCGGCCTTCACCGAGGTGCCGCACATGTGGGTCTTCTCCGTCGGGGGAAGTGGTCACACTTTCGAGAAAACGGGTGTTCCGATGAACGAGCGGGGCGCTCGCACTAGCCAGACGATGGAGATCGTCCGCGATCTGCTGGCAGGCGGGAGCATCACGGCCTCGGGCCCCGGTTGGGAGTTGGTCGATGCATCGATCGCGCCGCTTCCCGAGACGATGCCGTACCTCTTCGTCGGGGGAGCCGCGGACGCGGTCCTACGAAGGGGCGCCCGCCTCGGTGACGGCTGGCTCACGGCCCAGAACTCAACCGACGACGAGTTGGCACGACAGCTCGACTACTACGGCGAGCAGTGCGGCGAGTACTCCAAGGTGCCGTTCCCGGTGCTTCGACGCGACATCCTCGTCACTGAGACCGATCACGAGGCGCTCGGCATCGTCGAGCCGATCCTCGAGGTGGGATATCGGGGCGTGACAATCGAACGGCTCCTGGTGGGAAGCCCCGACACGATCCTCGAGCGGCTTGCGGCGTACGACCAACAGGGCTTCAACCACGTGATGGTCCGTCACATCCCCGGCGACACCGATGTCATCGTGCGAAGCATCCAACTGATGGGCGAGCACGTGATTCCCACTATCAGCGCGTGGGCGGAGCGGGATCTCCCGGAGCGCTAGCGGTTGCCGCAGCATCAGGCCGGACGCACCGCACCGTCCGTCGTCGCGACAGAATCTGACCACCGAGACCAGGAGAAAATCATGTCCTCACCCACGCCAGCACGACGACTTGTCGAAGCATTCGGCGACAGCGACACGATGGCCGAGATGTACGCCGACGAGGTCACCTGGAGGCTCAATCACTCGCTCGCCTCCAACATCGCAGGCCCGCACGTGGGCAAGGACGCAGTGTGCGGGTTCAACCGAGCGGTCTTCGGGAAGTTCTACGACGCCGAGTCGGTGCATGTCGATGTACACGACGAGGTGGGCGACGAGGACTCATCGGTTGTGCGATTCGACATGCATGCCACGAGCGCTCGCGGTCACTCGTACGACGTGGAGTACGTCTTGTTCGCCAAGACCCGCGACGGAGCCATCTACGAGGTGGTCGAGCTCCTCGACACGCATGCATCCAACGAGCAGCACCAGGGCAACTCGGTGGGCGTTCCCCCCGGCGGCGACGTCTGACGCGATCGCCGCCGATGCGGTAAAAGGATGACCTCATGAGCACCGACCCCCGTTCGCAGCTGGGTTCGAGTGGCGCACCCCGAGTCGCCGGCGCCAACGTCGAACCGCAGTACTTCGAATTTGGATGGATGGACCCATCGGAGACCACCGATGCGGGAGGCCGCCAGTGGTGGGTCCGCAGCCAGGCTCTTGTCGTCGCCTACTTCGAACTCGCAGCCGGTGAACGGCTCGACTCCGCCGCCCTCGATCCACACGTCGCAAGGCGTCGGCGCCACGAACCACCAGCTCATCGACATCGCTCCGCGGCTCCGCCCCTTCGTGGAGGAACGGGTCGCACATCTCGACGAACCTCGTCTCGGCGTCACGATCGACGGAACGGTCCGCCAGGGGCTCTTCGAGCTCCGCCCAACTGGCGTGTCGCTCGAACCTCTCGCCGACGCCGCCCCCGCGTTTCTCGCCGTGCTCTCGGGCGAGCAGCGGGCCAGGGCCCACCAGCCACTCGAGAGCGAGGACTGGCGCACCTGGATCAACGTTCACATGAACTTCTTCCGGCACGGGGTCATGCTCGAAGAAATCGACGCCGACGGACGGCGGCTGGGACTCGACCTCCTGCGGGAGACGCTCTCGGCCCGCGGGTTCGGCCAGGCGCGCGAGATCATGTGGCTCAACCAGCTGATCGGCGACATCACCGGTCGCCCCGACGAGTTCGGCGAGTGGCCGTACTTCGTGACGGTGTTCGCCATCTCGACGAGACCTGGTTCTCGTGGATGGGTGCCACCGGTGAGGAGGGGCCCTTCTATTACCGAGTGCAGAGCCCAGTCGTTCTCATCGAGTTCGATCACCACGACCGGTACGACCACCGCCACGGAGACCACCGCCACCGGCACTGATCCGCGGCCGTGACCCCGCCGCCGTCCCGCTGTGATGGATGTGCTTGGCTGTGGCGCAGCGATCTCGAGGAGGCGGCCGATGGCCATCGACGCAAGCAACCAGCCCCAAGCCGACTTCTGGACCTCGGCGGGGGCTCTGTGGACAGCGCTGCGCGATCGCTTCGACGATCAGGTCAACGAACACGGGCTCGCCGCCATCGACGCGCTGAACCTCGAGGCGGGCGAGTCGGTCATCGATGTCGGATGCGGCGCGGGGAGCACGACAGTTCAGGTCGCCGAGCGGGTGGGCGAGGACGGACGCGTGCGGGGGCTCGACATCAGCCAGACGATGATCGAGGGCGCTCGAGCCCACGCCGAAGCTCAGGGGGTGGCGACGGCGACGTTCGACGTCGGTGACGCGATGGCCGAGACGTTCGACGGCGACGCCGACGCGGTGTTCTCACGGTTCGGCGTGATGTTCTTCTCCGACGCGGTCGCCGGTTTCGCGAACATCCTGACGGCGCTCCGGCCGGGAGGGCGGCTCGGCTTCGTCTGCTGGCAGTCGCCGGTCGACAACCCCTGGGCGTCCCAGGGATTCCGCGCGGTCGGTCAGTTCATCGAGATGCCATTCCGCGGCGGCGACCCGACGGCGCCAGGGCCTTTCTCGCTCGGCGAACGGGAGCGGCTCGAGTCGGTCATCGTGGACAGCGGCTTCGAGGACGTCAGCATCGAGCCCCGCGTCACCCCGGTCCGCATGGGCGACGACGCTGCCGACGCCGCCGGCTTCTTCACCCAGCTCACCCCGGCCGCAGCCAACCTCGCCGCCGACGACCCGGAGAAGGCGGCAGAGCTCCGGGCCGCGCTCATCGACCTCTTCTCGGAGTGGGAAGGCCCCGACGGCGTGCAGGCACCCTCGGCCGTGTGGATCGTGACCGCCCGAAGGCCGTCTACCTCCGGGTGACCTGCACCGGCAGGTGGGTGTAGCCGTGGATGAACGACGAGAACGTCCGCTCGGGCTCCCCCACCAGCTCGATGCGTTCGAAGCGGGGAAGAATCTCCTCCCACAGGATCTTCAGCTGAAGCTCGGCGAGTCGTGAGCCCACGCAGTAGTGGACCCCGTAGCCGAACGAGAGATGCTTGTGGGTGTCTGCTCGCTCGATGTCGAGGTCGTCGGCATCGTCGCCCCACACGTCGCTGTCGCGGTTGCCCGACACGTACCACATGAGGACCTGGTCGCCTTCGGAGATGTGCTTGCCGCCCAGCTCGCAGTCACGGGTCGCCGTGCGGCGCATGTAGGACAGCGGGGTCTGCCAGCGCAGGATCTCAGGGACCAGCTGACCGACGAGGTCGGGGTTGGAGTTGAGCTTGTCGTACTGGTCGGGGTACTCGTTGAGCCCGAACACGCTCCCCGACATCGTGTTGCGGGTGGTGTCGTTGCCCCCGACGATCAGCAGAAGGATGTTGCCGAGGTGTTCGGCCATCGCCATGTTGCCCGTGGCATCGCCGTGCACGAGCATCGACACCAGGTCGTGGCCGGGGTTCTCCCGCTTCTCCTCGTAGAGGCGCTCGAAGTAGGCGAGGCACTCGCCGAGCTCCTCCCACCTCTGCCGACTCGTCTCCACGATTCCCCCCGGTTCGGGAATCGTGGTCACCACGTCCGACCAGCGAGTGAGCTTGCGGCGGTCCTCGAGCGGGAAGTCGAACAGCGTCGCGAGCATCAAGGTGGTGAGTTCGACCGACACGGTGTCGACCCAGTCGAAGGTCTCACCCTCGGGCAGCGACTCCAACACGGTGATCGCGCGCTCACGGATCAGCGGTTCGAGCCCGCGCAGGCTCTGCATCGTCAGCATCGGATGCACTGTGCGCCGCTGCTGGGTCTGGTCGGGGGGATCCATCGCGATGAACGACATCAGCTGGACCGACGGATTGGACTCGCCCGTCACCGGTGGGCCGATGGTGATCCCCTCAGCCGACGAGAACGTCTCGTTGTCCGTCTCGACGGTGCGGATGTCGTCCCACTTCGTGAGCGACCAATACGGCCCGGACGAACCGAGCTCGTTGTAGTGGACCGGGTCCTCGGCACGCAGTCGTGCGAAATGGTCGTGCCAACGGTCCTCGCGGAACAGGTGTGGGTTGAGCGGGTTGATGTCCTCGAGCGCGAGATCGGCCGCTGCGGGGACGTCCCCGCCGAACAGGGCCTGCTCGACCTCTGGACTGCGTTTGCGCTCTGCGAGCCACTCGTCGCGGTCCAGTGGCTTCTCCTGCGCGTCGGTCATCCGACCTTGCTCTCCCAGTTCTGCGCGGCCTTGATGACATCGGAGAACGGCTTGTTGGTGTCGAAGCTCGGCTCACGGGGCAACCCGAGCACCCGCTCGCCGATGCCGTTGCGCTGCATCTCGTTGGTGCCCGCCGCGATCGAGATCCGGCGGCCGTTGAGGTAGTCGAGCGCGGTTTGGCCCTGTCCGTCATCACCGGCTTGCCAGCTGAGAGCAGCGGGGCCGCCGATCTCCATGGCGAGCCGGGCCCTCGTCGGAGTGAGCGTGCCGGCGGCGAGCTTGCCGTAGGCGGCGACATGGGGATCGGGGACCTCGGAGTTGCGCAACCGATCCGAGATCCGCTTGCCGAGGTGGTACTGCGCGAAGTCGTTGGTGTGTGCAGTCGCGATCGCCTGCCGGGCCGCGGCGTCGTCGAGGCGCCCCACCCGCTCGGCGAGCGCAACCAAGTCGGGGGCCAGCTCCCGCGGCTCGAGGGCCGCGGCCGAGCCGTCTCCCGCGCCACGCTCGTACACGAGCATCGTCTGGGTGACCGCCCAGCCCCGGTTCACCTCGCCGATGACGTCATCGTCGGTGACTTCGACCTCGTCGAGAAACTCCTCGCAGAACTCGGCGTCGCCACCGATCTGCTGGATCTGGTTGATGGTGACGCCGCCGGCTGTGCACGGCACTGCGAACCACGTGAGGCCGCGATGCTTCGGCACATCCCAATCCGTGCGGGCGAGACACATCGCCCAGTCGGCGAGGTGGGCACCGCTGCTCCAGATCTTGGAGCCGGTGATGATCCAGCGATCGCCATCGCGAACGGCCCTGGTTCGGATGCCCGCCAGGTCGGATCCGGCCTCTGGCTCCGAATAGAACTGGCACCACATCTGCTCGCCCGAGAGGATCTTGGGGATGTGGTGCTCCAGGAACTCCGGTGTGCAGTGCTCGATCAGGGAGCGACCGATCGCGCCGAAGGTCACGCTGCCGACGACGCCGAAGTCCGGGGCGTCGTAGCCGGCGGCCTCCTCCTTGAAAGCGCGCTCGTGGAGCGCAGTGAGCCCGCGGCCTCCGTACTCGACCGGGTAGGAGATTCCGGCGAAGCCACCGTCGAACAGCTTCCGCTGCAAGCCGCGGGCCTTGACCATGTCGGCCTCGGTGAGCGATTCGCGTCCGGCCCTCCCCTGTTGGGGGATCTCCTTGGGCTCGAGGTTGTCCCGGATCCACGCCCGGGCTTCGGCCCGAAAGTCTTCGACACTCATCATCTGATCAGCCATTGCTCGTCCCCGATCTCAGATTCCCGCCAGCTGGCACAGGTGCTCCCGGTGCCAGGCTGCGTCGCCGTACAGGCCTGCGTCGCTGGTGAGCCTCCGCAGGTAGAAGTGCTGGTCGTGCTCCCACGTATATCCGATGCCGCCGAACACCTGGAAGCAGTTCTGCGCCAGCTCGATAGCGGCGTCACCCACGAACGCCTTGGCCATGCTCGCTGCCTGGATTCCGTGTGCGTCGCCGGACCCCAGCGAGTTCGCAGCGGCGAGAACGATGGCCTTGCACATCTCGACCGCGAGGCTCGTGTCGGCCAGCACGTGCTTCACCGCCTGGAACGAACCGATCGGCCGACCGAAGGCGATGCGGTCCTGGGCGTACTGCACCGTCATCTCGAGTTCGTGGTGCATCGTGCCCACGGACTCGGCGGCCGTCAGCGTGGCGGCAATGGCGAGCTGGTTGTCGAGGAGGTCGCCGGATGCGCCGAGGACCTGGCTCGCAGGAACCACAACCCCGTCGAAACGCACGTCGGAGAACGTCCGGGTGAGATCCAGCGATTCGAGAGCGGTGACGCTCACACCAGGGGTGTCAGCGCCAACCACCGCCTGCGCGGGCCCAGCGTCGCCGCGGGCGGCGACGAGGAGCCACGAACCGGGCTGAACATCCTGCACCGCTGTCTTGGTCCCCGTGAGCTCGAGCGCACCATCGGGTCGCTCGGTCGCCGTCACCCCGCCGTCGGGGGCACGGTCGGCTGCTGCGGCAACCGCCCACGACCCCGATGCCTCACCGCTGACGAGGGCAGGCAGAACGTCGGACCGCAGCTCGTCGGATCCCGCCGCGGCGATCGCATGGGCGACCACGTTGGTGCCCACGAAGGTCCCCGGCTGGAGCCGTGCGCCTCTGGCGTACCCGATGAGGGTGGCGTCGAGCAGGCCGTTGTCGGTCAGGCTGCCGCCGCCGAGCTCCTCGGGCACCAGCATCGAGAACCAGCCCAGCTCGGCGCTCTGTTTCCGATAGGCGTCGGCGAAGTCGGGGCCGCGGCCGTCGGGGTCTCGCAAGAGCTGGAGGGGACAGGTCTCCTCCATGAAACGGGCCGACACATCGAGCAGGGCTCGCTGGTCCTCGGTTGCATCCGTGTCCATCGTGCTCCCCCGGCCGCTCAGGGCCACTCTCTCACTGATTCCGCCACACGGGACGGCGTTTCTCCATGAAGCTGGCGATGCCCTCCTGGCCATCTGCACTGGTGACGCCGGCGCTCATCACAGCGCCCGCGTGGGCGTAGGCGGCGTCCTGCGGCATCTCCATCTGGGCGTACAGGGTCGTCTTGCCCTGCGCCTTGGAGTACGCGCTGCCGCGCGTCGCTCGCTTCATGAGATCGCGGGTCTGGGACTCCAGGTCGTCGTGGGGAACGACGCGGTTGACGAGCCCCCAGGCGCACGCCGTCTCCGGATCGACGGGATCTCCCGTCAGCGCCATCTCCAGTGCCTTCTTGCGTCCGATGGCGCGCGACACCGCAACGAGAGGTGTGTGGCAGAAGAGGCCGCCCTTGCCCCCTGGAGTCTGAAAGCGGGCCTGATCGCTCGCGACGGCCATGTCGCAGGACGCCACCAACTGGCAACCGGCAGCGGTCGCGATGCCCTGGACCTGGGCGATCACTACCTGGGGGATCTGCTGGATGAGCGTCATCATCCGTTCGCAGATGGCGAACAGTTCCTGTGCGTCGGCGAGTCGGGCTCCGGCCATGTCGGTGAAGTCGTGACCAGCGGAGAACGCGGGCCCTTCGGCCGCGATGATCACGCCCAACGCGTCGCTGGCGCCGATGTCCTCGAGCGCTTCGATGATCCCGGTCATCACCGGCCCGGCGAGCGTGTTGCGCCGTTCGGGGTTGGTCAGGGTGATGATCGCGACGTCACCCTCGTAGGCGATCGAATCGTCGTGTTCGATACGAAGAAAATCCGACATACCACGACGGTATCCCGCGACCTCGACATGCCACCCAAATAGGTTCCAGGAGCGCTCCTGGAACCTATTTGGTTCCACGAGCGGATTCGACATTCGACAGCGCCTGGGACCTGCGCTGGCCCGCGAGGCCATGATCCTGTGCCGCCGGTTCACAGCCGAGGACCTGCTGAGCTACCGCGTGATCAACCAGGTCAGTCCACCGGATCGACTGCTTGCCGAGACACACGCGATCGCGGAGGCGTACCTCGCCATGCCCTGGAAGGCCGCGATGGCGACCCGGCGCGAGATCAACGGGTCGGTGTACGGGCCGCAGTGCTACTGACCAGCGACTCTCCGGGATTCTGCCCTCAGCGGGAGAACGTGGCGAGCACCCGGACCTCGATGCTGCGGCGGCCAGGGCAGTCCTGCCAGTCGTCGTGGAAGCGATCGCGAAACGAGTTGTGGAAGCACACCCGTGAAGGCGCGCCGTCCCGGAAGTCGTACTGCTTGAAGATCAGTGCCTCTTCGGGCGACATGTCCGGAACGAAGACCCAGCGGTGTTGGGGCGCATGGATCGGCGCAAGCGCTGGAGCGTCTCCGCCCGGCACGGGGATGCGCTCCTCGAGCGGACGATCGCGGTTCATGCGCCCCAGCGACAGCCCCGAGTAGAGCAACCGAATCGATTCGCCTTCGAGGTTGGATGGATCGGTGGAGGCCACGTCGAGAAGGCACAGCGGGTCCTGATACGCCGGGTGGTTGATCGGAGCCCAGAAGCCCACACAGCACAGCCCGCAGCTCTCGGCCTCCGCATCGGGGACGTCGAAACGATGTGCGAGGACGTCCCGGAACTGGGCTTCGTAGTCGGGCCCGTAGTCCGAGTGGGCGAACCGCGCGTACGACGCCTGAGACGTTCCGCGCCCGGTCGACTCGGTGCGGATCTGAAAGCCGATCGAAAAAGTGCGGCTGGCCCCGAGCGTCTCCTGCACGAGGTCGAGTACCCGCGGGACGTACTCCGCCGCAAGAAGCCGGCGATCCGCGAAGTCCGCGGCCGGTTCGGGAGCGACGGCGGCAGTGAATCCGTTCGAGTCGAAGCCCCACCCATCGGGCCCGCCCGCTGTCGCTCTTCCGTCGGTCACCGTCATCTCGTGGGTCACGGCGACCTGCGCCCGCCGCCGCTTGTACTCCTCTTTCGAGTCGCCTGGCTGCTCTCCCATCAGCAGCAGGCCGTCGTAGCTCCCGAGGTCCGTGCTCGCCCTGCCGTCGCGGGCCGCACCCGGGTCGAGATACCGGATCGACGTGCCGGGTTGGTCTCGTGTGACCATCAGGTTCTCCTTGACCACAGTTGTTCGACGAACGGAGTGTCGTCCTCGATCGAGGCCGCGGCGTCCAGCGCGACGGACTCGTGGAACGGAGCTGCGACGATCTGCACTCCGACGGGCCGGTCGGAGCGCACGGCGATCGGCTGAGCAGCCGCGGGCAACCCCAGGAAGTTCATCGCCACGAGCGGTGTGTTCGCTGCGTGGATCTGGTCCAGACGAGCGCTGCTCGTCGCGTCGTCGCCGGCCGGCCACGCGGGCTCCATGGCAACCGGAAGAACCACAACATCCACCGTTTCCGACAGGAGCTGTTGCCAGCTGCGCACCTGCGTCGAGCGAGCCTGCAGCGTCTCGATGTAGCCGTCCAGGTCGAGGGCTGGCGCTCGATCGTCGAGCACCTCCAGCATCAGAGCGAGCGCCGGCGAGCCGAGCTCGACGAAGACGTCGCGCGTGGTGTGGTGAAAGTCGGTGTTGAGCAGTGTGGCCCAGCCCCTCGCCGAAGCCTCGAGGTCCGGGACCTCGACGTCGGTGACCACCCAGCCGGCCGCCGCCAAGCGGGCCGCTGCTGCCTCGACAGCCGCGCCGACCTCGGGATCGAGAGCCGCACCCGCGCCGTAGTGGATCCCGGCTCGGCGGCCGTGGGGCTGGTCGGTCGCCGCGGGAACGTACCCGGGGTCGCGCCACGAGGCCTGCGACATGACGTCGAGCCCCATGCGGACGTCGGTGACCGAGCGACCCATGGGCCCCTGCACTGCGTAGAGGTCGATCGCCGGCGAACGCTCGCTCGGAGCCGAAGCATTGTGGCTGGGCACGCGCCCACGGGTCGGCTTGATGCTCGTGACCCCGCAACACGTCGCCGGCCACCGCAGCGAACCACCCGCGTCGTTGCCGTGCGCCAGCGCACCGATGCCCATGGCCACAGCCGCGGCGGCTCCACCGCTGGACCCACCTGGGGTGATCGATTCGTTCCACGGGTTGAGGGTCGGGCCGAAGAGCGGGTTGTCGGTGTGCCACCGCCATGAGAAGTCGGGCGTGTTCGTGCGCCCGATGACGATGGCGCCGGCGGCCTGGAGGTGCTCGACGAAGGGTGCGCTGGAGGGAGCGAGCGCGTCGGCGAGCGCGGGGACCCCGTTCGGGGTGCTCTGACCCGCGACGTCGGCATTGTCCTTGATCGTGATCGGCACGCCCGCCATCGGCCCGACGTCGTTCCCCTCCGAGATCGCCGCATCGACAGACACGGCCACCTGGCGCGCATCCTCGTGGAGGTGGCGGGTCACTGCACCGAGGCTCGGATCAGTGGCCTCCATTCGGGCAAGGTGCGAGTCCACGACCTCGATTGCGCGGATCTCGCGGCGGCGCACCCGCGATGCGATCTCGGTGGCGCTCCATGCCCACGGCTCGCCGCTGGGCGCATCGGTCGGAGGTTCCGCCACCGCGCGAGCATATGCCTCGCTTGTCCCCACCCTCCGGGTTCTGCATCATGGCTGGGAGCCGGACGAGTAGGGAGGAGCGCCAGCGACGACCGAATCGGAGGCGTGGCCCGAGCGGCCCGTCGCCGAAGGCGGCAAGAGCGGAATGCAGCCACTCGGGAACCGCGACCTTCCCCTGCCGGCTGATGCCTTGAGGGGCGAATCGTGCGGACAGGACGGAGGGGACCCATCGTGGATCGAGAACAGAACCAGCTGCTGACCCGCAGCGGTCCGGGCACTCCCGGGGGTGAAGTTCTCCGGAGCTACTGGCAACCCGCCGCGTTGGCCGAGGAGCTCAGCGGCGATCGCCCGGTCGTGCCGGTCCATCTCCTCGGTGAAGAGCTCGTGCTCTTTCGCGACGAACTCGACCGTCTCGGCCTGATCGGCCGCTTCTGCCCCCATCGCGGCGTCGACCTGTCGTTCGGGCGGCTGGAGGACGGCGGACTTCGATGCCCGTTTCACGGCTGGCTCCTCGACGTCGAGGGCACCTGCCTCGAAACACCGGCAGAGCCCCTGGGCAGCACCTTCCACACCAGGGTGAGCCACAACAGCTATCCCGTCGTGGAGCGCAACGGCATCATCTGGGCCTGGCTGGGCGAGGGACAACCGCCCGAACTTCCTGGTCTGGACTGCTTCGTGGCTCCGCAGCAGCAAGTGTTCGCCTTCAAGGGCATGTGGGACTGCAACTGGCTCCAAGCCCACGAGGTGGGCATCGACCCGGTACACGCTGCGTTTCTCCACCGCTTTCTCGACGACGAGGATGAGATCTACGGCCAGCAGTTCCGTGACACGGTCGCCGGCACCGGAATCACCGTCGCCAAGCTCATGCGCGAAGCGTCGGCCCCGACCATCACGGCCGAGCCAACGGACTTCGGGTTTCGGATGCGCACCCTGCGGGACTATCGGGGCGAGTTCACGCACGTGCGGATCTCCAACTGCATCTTCCCCAACGCGATCACCATCGCGATGAGCCGAGAGATCTCCATCACCCAGTGGCACGTGCCCATCGACGACGTCAGCTGCTACTGGTACTCGATGTTCGTGAGCTACGGCGAAGCCGTCGACGGCGAGACGATGGGGGCGCAACGACGAGCCAACGTCCAGCTCCCCGAGTACCGGCCCACCACGAGCGCCGAAAACCGGTGGGGATTCGACCCCGAGGAGCAGCGCGTTCGCACCTTCACGGGCATGGGCACGGACATCAACGTGCATGACCAGTGGGCAGTGGAGTCACCCGGGCCGGTCTACGAGCGAACGAACGAACACCTGAGCCCGAGCGATGTCGGGATCCGCACGCACCGGCGAATGCTCCTGGCGGCGCTGCGCCAACCCGGCCCCGACACTCTCATCGGTGCAGCCGACCCCGCCGCGCTGCGAGGTCCAGCAGCCATCGACGCCGTCACCACCGACGACGACTACGACTCGGCATGGCGCAACCTCGAGACCTCGCGTCGCGTGGCGTCGGGGTGGGCACCCGCCCTCACCGAGTGATGCGGAGCACCGGGTCGGCGAGGACTGTGTGATGGCGAGGATGGGATTGGGAGGCACGGTGTGACATTCGCCGACCGTTTCGACGATGCCCGCCGCCAGGCTCATGCGGCCGTGGTCGCGGAGATCGCCGGGCGCGAGCTGCACAGCCTGCGCCTCTCTTTCGCCGATCAGCACGGACTGTTGCGCGGGAAGGTCATCCACGCGGCCCGCGCCCCGCAGGCGTTCGACGGTGGGATCGCGATCACCGGTTCGCTTCTGACCAAGGACACCGGCCAGAAGTACGCATTCGACCTCTGGCGAGGAACCGGCGGCCCGACGCTCGCTGCGATGGCGGGCGCTCGCGACATGGTGATGCTGCCCGATCCGGCGACGTTCCGGGTCCTTCCGTGGGCCGACGGGACTGGCTGGATGCAGTGCGACCTCTACGACCTCGACGGGGAGCCGATCGAGATCTCGACCCGCAGGGTCTGCCAGCTCGCACATCAGCGAATGCTCGACGAGGGGCTCGATTTCCAAGCCGGGTTGGAAATCGAGTTCCACCTCTACCCGAGCGACGGCACTGGCGCCTCCATGGGGACGATCCACCCCGGGTGGGACCTCCTCGCGGATCAGCACTCGGACCTGATCGAACCCCTGCTCGACCCGATTCGACGGGGCCTCACAGCGCTGGGTGTGGCTCCGCGCTCGATCGAGGCAGAGCTGGGGCCGAGTCAGGTCGAGCTGACCTTCGCTCCCGCATCAGCGGTCGAAGTGGCCGACCAGGCGGTTCTGATTCGCTCCGCGATCAAACAGATCGCCAGACGCCACGGACTCCATGCGACGTTCATGAGTCGCCCCGCCCTACCCGACTCTTTTCCCAGCGGGTGGCATCTCCATCAGTCGCTCACCACCACTGACGGCGACACCAACCTGTTCGCAGCAGAGGAAGCTGGTGTGCTCGCTCCGACCGGCCGCCATTACCTCGCCGGCTTGCTCGCACACGCTGCCGAATCGTGTCTGCTCACGACACCCACGATCACCGGCTACAAGCGCTACCGACCCAAGTCGGTCGCGCCCGACCGCATCGCGTGGAGTCGTCAGCACAGGGGTGCGATGTTTCGCGTCATCGACCGACCCGGCGGCCCCGCGACGCGGATCGAAAACCGGGCGGGGGATCCGGCGGCCAACCCGTATCTCTACGTGACGTCGCAGCTGCTGTCCGGCCTCGACGGGCTCGAGGTCGCGGATGAGCCGCCGCCTCCGACCGAGTCACCCTACGAGCCCGCGGCAGGCGCCCTTCTCCCCCGAACCCTCGGGGAGGCGATCGACGTCTTCGAGACGAGCGCCTTCTACCGTCGAAGCCTGGGCGACGAGTTCGTCGACTATCTCGTGGGCCTCAAACGCTCCGAATGGAACCGCTTCCTCGGCGCCGTCACGGATTGGGAGCAGGCCGAGTACTTCGAGCTGTTCTAGCTCGACAACCGCTCCAGCGCCGTCCAGTGGTGGTTGGCGCTGCCGAACTCGTTGGCCGCGAGCAGGGCCTGTTTGTGGAAGTGGTGCAGCTCGTCCTCGGCGCTGAAGGAGATGGCTCCCATCACCTGGTGGGCGGCCCGGATCGCCGAAACGCAGTCCCGAGCGGCGAGCGCCTTGGCCTGGTGCACGGCCATCTGATCGTCGGGATGCGCTGCCGCCCAACAGGTCGCGTACCGGCTCTGGTCGATACCGGCCAGCATGTCGGCGAGCCGGTGCTGGATGGCCTGGTGCCCTCCGATCGGCTTTCCGCCCTGCACCCTCGTGCCGGCGTAGTCGACACAGCGGGCGAGCACCGCCCGAGCAAGACCGACGAGTTCGGCTGCCGTCAGCACAGCGCCCACCCGCCACACGGCCTCCATCGCGGACGGATCGGCCGCAGCCCACGACGCAGACCGAAGTACCTCCGCGTCGGCCATGCGGCTCAGCGAGAATCGCTCCTCTTCCTGGTCGGCGACCAGGCCCGCGTCATCGAGCGAGATCTCGGCCACCTCCCAGCTCCGAGACCCTCCCTCGTGGGTCCACCGCACTGCGATCGCGGAATCGAAGATCTCGAGACCGCGGGCTGCAGGCTCTGTCTCGCCGCCTGTCTCGAACGCCAGCAGCCCTGCGCCACCCGCGGGCACACCGAGGCCCGCCACCTCGGCCGTGAGCGGCGCGAGCAGCCCTCCACCCACGATCGGGAGACTGCAGCCGCCGTGCGAGAGCTCCTCGACGAGGAGTGCCGCGTCGAGGACCGTGGCGCCGTCTCCCGTCTGTTCGAGGAGTCCGGCCCAGCCGTTCTCCACGACCTCCACCCACAGTGAGCGACGCCCGACCGACGACGAGATCGTGCCCTTCGACCAGCTCCGTTCGATCCATTGCTGCGCCGTCCGCAGCAGCTGATCCTGGTGTTCTTCGAGTCCGAAGTCCACGGCGCTACCCCTTCGCCAGACCGAGGCCGCGCGTGGCGACGGTTGTTCGCAGGACCTCGGATGTCCCGCCGGCGATCGTCTGGCCAGGACTGCTCAGATACAGGTGGTGCATCTCGGTCTCGAACCGGTGGGGTTCGCGACGGATCAGGGTGTCCTGTTCGAGCACGTCCGCAGCCAGGTTGGCGACGCGCTGACCGAGCTCATCGGCCATGGTCTTGTAGAGCGCAGACTCGTAGGGCACCGGAAGGTCGTTGGAGAGCTGCCAGCCGAGCTTGTGAAAGAGCAGGCGGGTTGCCGCTGCCTCAGCCCTCAGCTCCACCAATCGACGGGCGATGCCCGAGTCCTCGATGATCGTTCTGCCATCACGCCGGTGCGATCGAGCATGGGCGTCGAGCTGGTCCAGCTTGGTGAGAAGGTTCGCCGGCTTGGTGAAGCGACCCCAGAAGCGGTCACGGTCGAGACCGCGCAGCAGCTCACGGAAGCCCTCGCCCTCGCTGCCGAGCACACTCCACTCCGGCACCCGAACATCATCGAGGAACGCTTCGTAGTGATACACCTCGCCGGTCATCGCCAGGATCGGGCGAAGGGTCAGCCCTGGAGCGTCGTTGGGAACGACGAACATCGTCAGCCCATTCGCCCGGCTCCCGGCGTCCTCGATGCTCTCGCTCCGAGCCAGCAGCTGACCGTGGGTGTACGCACCCGCTTCGGAGCTCCAGATCTTGCGACCGTTGATCACGTACTCATCGCCGTCGCGGACCGCCCTTGTCGTGAGCGCCAACAGGTCAGAGCCGGCGTCTGGCTCACTGAACCCCTGCCAGCAGGTGGCCTCCCCAGCCGCGATGGCCGGAAGCAACTCGTCCCGCAGCCGATCATTGCTGTCGCGAATCAACGACTGAGCCCATTGGTCGTTGCCCACGAGCGGACCGAAGGGTGCACCGGCGAAGGCCAGCTCCTCGAGCATCACGAGTTGGTCGATCATCGGACGCCCACCCCCGCCGAGCTCGACCGGCCAGGTGAGCCCGATCCAGCCGCGGCGGCCGAGCGCACGCATGAACTCCCGCGAGAAGGGTCCGGTTCCGTACCCGCCATCGGTCGCATCGGCCGGATAGTCCTGCATCGGCCGTTCGGCCAGAAAGTCCCGGACTTCTCGTCGAAACGCCTGAGCGCTCTCCGGCAGCGTGAAATGCACCTCTCGTCCCCCTCAGCCCGCGGAGTCCCGTCCCCGTCTCACCCCGGCGTCTCTCTCCCCCGTTGTCTACCTCACGGCCTGCCTCGGCGGAGCCAACGCACCCCGCAGGGACCAACACGTCACGCCGGGCGGCGCCGCCCGCGCTACCGGAACGCATGCACCAAGCCGACGACCTCTGCGGCCACATCATCGGGAGTTCGTCCCAGCGCGACTCGCTCGCGCTCAGCGGCGTCTCTCGCATCGCTGAAAGCCTCGTGGTACCCCGACGTCGGATCGGGCTCCCAGTTGGGCGGCCCGTTGGCTCCGAGCTCGGTCGACACCGGTCCGAGGGCCAGGTGCCGGATGTCGATCCCCGCGTGGCGAACTTCCCCCGCCAGAGCAGTCAGGTAGGCCTCGAGTGCTGCCTTGGAGGCCGAGTAGCCAGCGAGGAACGGTCGCGGCGACCGGGCGGTGATCGAACGAGCAGGTCGATCGTGTGCGCCGCAGCAGCCGCGCCCAGCAGCGATCGCACCCGTTCGGCGTCCTCGGCGGTGGGGCCCATGACGTGCAGATCGACGCCCTCCTCGGCGACGAGCAACTCGGCCACCGCCAAACCGATCCCCGAGGATCCACCGAGGACGACGGTCCGACAGTCGTGCACGGTCATTCCCAATCCCTCAGACGTCAGAAAGGGGGACGTCGTGCTCGGCGGCGACCGCGTCGAACACCGCCCGCACCTCGCTTCCGTCGCCGGAACGATCGCCATCGGGGAGCTCGGCGATGGCGTCGAAGACCCGATGCTTGACGAAGAACCGCCAGTCCACCGGGACCCGCGACAAGATGTCTGCGAGCGCCGCGTAGTTCGCACGCGTCCAGATCGATTCGAATTCGCGCCGCGCCTCGCTGTATCCGAAGCCGACACCGCCGTCCGCCGCTCGCAGTTGCTCCCGCAGCGCATCGGTCGCAGTGTGATCCACCTTCCCGTCAGCGATCACGACCCCGTACTCATCCCGGGCCGCCCCTAGAGTGACGAAGCCACGTTCGCAGTCCGTCAGCACGGTCTCGGGATCTCGGTGGAGCGGCGAACCCCATCCTCCTGCGCCCGCCGACGTGATCCTCACGATGTCGCCGGGATCCAGCCGGACCACGTCCGTATTGCCGAGGTCGACCTCGCGATCCGTGCCGGGGTTGAGGAAGAACGAGGACGGCTTTCCAGCGTGCCCGCCCGACGCGCCCCACGGCGTGAAGTGCGATCGGTCGCGGTTGCGGGCCGTGACGACCGTGTCCGGGCTGAACACCTGGAACTCGAGCGTCGTGCCGGTTCCCCCTCGCCACAGGCCAGGCCCACCCGAGTCGGGGGCAAGCCCGTACCCGAGGATCTTCACCGGAACCTCTGCCTCGTTGATCTCGACAGGTGTGTTCTTGAGAAAGCCGAAGTTGGCGCCGGAGCCCTCGGCCCCATCGCCCGAGGAGGCGCCGCCGGCCCCACCGGTGATGGGATCCAGGTTGGCCATCAGCTTTCGCCCCGTGGTCGGGTCGGTGGTGCGGACGTTGACGAGCGGGCCGCCATCTCCGCATGCCGCCGGGATCACATCGGGGAGAGCCTGCGCGAACGCCCCGAACACGCACGACATCAGGCGCATCACAGCGAGGCTCCGCATCCCCACCGCCGCGGGGTACCGCGGATTGACGATGCTGCCCTCCGGGACGATCGAGCGCGCCGGACGCAGCAGACCGTTGTTGAGTAGCACCGTTGGATCCATCGTGTAGATCGCGTACATGTACGGGATCATCAACAAGACGTGGCGGGGGTCGCCGCCGGTCGGGATGTTGAGCGACGCAGTGACCTGGGGATCACTCTGGGAGAAGTCGAAGACGATCTCGTCGCCCGAGATGACCATGTTCACCGCGAGTCGACACGGTTTGCCGTCGACAGAGTCCTCGTCCATGTAGTCGGCGAAGAAGTACTCGCCGTCTGGGATGCGGCGAATGTTGAGCCGAGCTTGTTCTTCGGCGTAGTCGAGCAGGTCGTGCATCCCGTCACGGAACACATCGACACCGAATCGCTCGATCATTTCGTGGACCTTGCGCTCACCGGTCGTCATCGCAGCGATCTGCGCCTTGAGATCACCCCAGTTCTGCTCCGGCATGCGGACGTTGAGGAGCATCACGTCGAGCAGTTCGCGATTGAGCTCCCCGCGCCGATACAGCTTGGAGGGCGGAAGCCGGATCCCTTCCTGGTGCACCTCGTAGTTGGCGCGCGAGAGGCTCGCCGGGACGGCCCCGCCGACGTCGGTGTTGTGAACGTGGCCGACGGCGAAACAGATCAGCTCGCCGTCATGAAAGATCGGCTTCCACAGGTGCACGTCGGTCGTGTGCGTGCAGACGAACCCGCTGTAGGGATCGTTGGTCAGGCAGACGTCGCCCTCGTCGTACCCATCGACGAGCTCGATGGCCCGGCCGTAGTCGAGCCCCACGAACCAGGTGGCGCCAAGGTCGCGCGGCGACGCAAACGTCTTGCCGTCCGGTGTCGCGAGACCGGTCGTGAAGTCCTCGGTCTCCTTCACGAACGTGCTGTGTGCGGTGCGGAACAGCGTGTAGGCCATGCTCTCGGTGGCCGCAGCGCAATGGTTGGCGAGAATCTGCAGGGTCACCCGGTCGATCGGCATGATCTACCTCTCCTGCCCCACGGCGTGGTGGAGGATGAGATTTCGATGGGCGTCGACGGAGCCGGCAAACCCGGGTGGCACGCAGGTGGTGCAGTCGCTCTGGGCGACGACACACGGGCCTTCGAAGGTCTGCCCTGGTTCAAGATCACTGCGCTCGTACAGCGGCACCGATCGCTCACTTCCGTCCACGTGAACAGGGATCGAGGCGGCGGGCGTCGCGGCGCCCTGGCGGAGTTCGTGGGCGGGGAACTCCGGCGTGGGGCCTACGCCGACGATGACGAGACGCAGGTTGATCAGCTGAACAGGCGCGGCGCGATCCGCATGCCCGTACACCTGCTCGTGCTCACGGTGCAGTGACTCGGCGAGCCGCTCGAGATCTCCGGCGGCGATGTCCTCGGACGACAGGACGCACTCGATCTCGAAGGACTGCCCGCGGTACCGCATGTCCGCCGAGTACAGGAGGCGGTGATGTCCCTCCTCGTGTTGTTCGTCGCGCAGCCAGGCCCGGGCCTCGGACTCGAGAGCGGCGAAACCGTCCCGGATGCTCGTCGCCACCTGGTTCGACGGGTCTGGATCGAGGTCGAGGAACACGGTCGAGATGAAGTCGTTCTTGACGTCGGCGATCAGCCCGCCAAGTGCGCTCAGCACTCCAGGGGTTTGCGGCACCACGACATCGGTCATCCCGAGCTCGCGAGCGAGGAAGCACGCCATCATGGGACCGGCACCGCCGAACGCCTGCAGGGCGAACTCGCGCTGATCGACTCCATAGCGAGAGATCAGCTTGCTCACCTCCATGTACATCCCGGACACGGCGATGTCGACGATCGCCTGAGCGGCGTCGGTGACCGTGAGGCCGACCGGCTCAGCGACGGTCGCGATAGCGGTGCGGGCCAGGTCGCTGTCGATCGAGATGGCGCTGTAGCCGAGGTCGAATTGACCGATGTAGCCGAGCGCCACGAAGGCGTCGGTGATCGTGGGACGCTCGCCTCCTCGGCCATAGCACGCAGGACCCGGTGACGAGCCGGCGCTCTCCGGCCCGACCTTGAGCACGCCGAGTTCATCGACCCAGGCGATCGACCCTCCTCCCGCGCCGATCGAGGTGACGGCGACGGAGGGGATGTAGATCGGGAAGTCACCGATGACTTCCCCCACCCCGTACTGCGGCATGCCATCTCGAATGAACGCGACGTCGGCGCTCGTTCCTCCGATGTCGAGGCTCATGGTGTTGGGGCGACCGGACAGCTCGCTCACGTGGCTCGCGCCGATCACCCCGGCCGCGGTCCCCGAGAGGATCATCTGGGCACACGCCGTCTTCCCCCGCTCGGCGCTCATGACCCCGCCGTTCGATTTCGTCACCAGGGCCTCGGCCGGGACTCCTGCCTCCACGAGGGCCGCCTGCAGCGAACCCAGGTAGTGGCTGACCTTCGGCTGTACGTATCCGTGGATGACCGCTGTGTTGGTGCGCTCGTACTCCCGGATGATCGACCACACCTCGGCCGAACAGAAGACCGGCAGGTCGGGGGCCTCGCGCTCGATGATCTCGCGCACCCGCCGCTCGTGGTCGGCGTTGCGGTAGGAGTTGATCAGCGCGACCACGCTCCCCTCCGCGCCCTTGGCTCGCGCGTCTGCGATCGATGCGAGGACGGTCCCTTCGTCGACCGGGTGTTCCTCGGCGCCGTTCCCGCGCATTCGTTCGGTCACGGGGAACACGAGGTCCCTCGGGATGAGCGGGTCCGGGCGCCGGGAGAGCAGCGAGTAGGGGTCCGGCATCTTCAGGCGGGCCACCTCGAGCACGTCACCGAATCGCTCTGTCGTGAACAGTGCGAGCCGGATGCCCGTGCGTTGGATGACCGTGTTGACCCCGACGGTGGTGCCGTGGGTGAAGTAGGTGATGTCGGATGGCGAGATGCCGTAGCGGGATTCGAGTTCGGCGATGCCCGCCATCACCTCGGATCCGGGCTCCGTCGGCGTCGACAGGACCTTCAGGGTCTGCAGCTGATTCGTCGCCTCATCGAAGGCGCAGAAGTCGGTGAACGTCCCTCCGATGTCGACACCAACCCGATAGCCCACGTCGACGGCCCCTCTCGCTCAGGTGTCGAACCCGCGATAGGTGGCGATCTCGGCCACGGGGCGGCGTTCGGACACCACCTCATTGGCTGCGAAGTCGTCGTTGGGGAAGCCCATGGCCACTGTGATCACGATCAGCTGATCGTCCGGGATGTTCGCCTCGGCACGCACGACTGACGATTGCATGATTCCCTGCCCGTTGATGACAGCACCGACACCGCGGTCCCATGCGGCGAGCACCATGCCGTACACGAACTGACCGAGGTCGAAGTAGGCCTCGGTGGAGTCGTAGAGGTCGCGGTCGATACAGCCGATCACCGAGACCGGCGCATCGAACTGGCGGAACCCGCGCATCACCCAGTCCTGGCGCTGCTCTGCGTTGTCCCAACCGATCCCCGCTGCGTCGAACAGCTGAGCGGCAACCCGCTTCTGACGGTCCCGGTGGTCCCCTTCGTACCGTCCATGACCGCGGATCTCCCGGTCCGGCTGACCTGTCTCGAGCATCCGCTCCGTGTTGCCCTTGCGAATGCGGTCGAGGACGTCGCCGGTCACAACGTGGACATGCCACGGCTGTGTGTTCATCGACGAGGGGCACTGTGCGGCCACGTCGATGATCTCGTCGAGCAGTTCCTGCGGAACACGATCGGGCTTGTATCCCCGGATGCTTCGCCGTCCGTAGGCCAGGTCTTGGAACTCCACGTTGCGGTCTCTCCTGTCGTGCGTCGGGTCGAGTATGGCCGCTCGACCGCTGCGGTGTCAGACCACCGCCCGACCGTTCAGGCGAGGTCGACGCTGAGGAAAGCGAACTCCTCGCCCCGCGGCTCCACGACGACCTGGACCGCCTGGCCCAGCTCCGCCCCGCCGGGTTCGACTCCCCTGAGATGACCGACGACCCGCGGGCCCTCGGTCAGCTGGACGACAGCTGAGATGTAGGGCACCTCGTCGGCCCACCCGCGATCCACGGTGTAGTGGTTGATCACCATCGAGTAAATGGTCCCCTCGCCAGACACCGGCACGAAGTCGTAGTTCTTCGAGTGGCAGTGGGGGCAGTACCACCGCGGCGGGTGGCGGTACTCGTTGCAGTCGGTGCACCGCTGGAGGTGCAGCACGCCCGTGGACACACACGCCTGGTGGAACTCCAGACCCATGCCCTCCGGCTTGGGGACGTACTTCTTGGTCGTTGCCATCGCCGGCCCCTATGCCCTCGCCAGGACGGCCAGGCTGCCGTC
>Ga0209992_10000408_pt1 | contig 58605 bp, 51 predicted proteins | sample 2SBtaG_2_FD_182564 | JGI IMG/M metagenome (GOLD analysis project Ga0209992, IMG submission 182564) | Deep subsurface microbial communities from Kolumbo volcano to uncover new lineages of life (NeLLi) - 2SBTROV12_ACTIVE470 metaG (SPAdes)... | ecosystem: Environmental > Aquatic > Marine >... | reverse complement strand
CCGTCTCTCAATCTGACAATTCTCCGCGCGTGCTGTGCAATATCTTCTTCGTGAGTCACGACCAGGATCGTATGTCCAGCATCGTGAAGAGATTCGAACAGATGCATGATCTCAATTCCGGTTTTGGAATCCAGGTTACCGGTCGGTTCATCGGCGAGCAGAATTGAAGGCTTGTTTACGAGCGCGCGCGCAACGGCCACACGCTGTCGCTGACCACCCGACAGTTCATTTGGTTTGTGATCCATGCGATCGCCAAGACCGACGCTCTCGAGTGCATCCGCCGCCATCTCCTTTCGAAGTGACCGCTTGTGTCCCGCGTATATCAGTGGCAATTCCACGTTCTGGAGACAATTGACACGCGGCAGGAGGTTGAACGTCTGGAAAACGAATCCAATTTCCCGGTTTCTCGCCGCCGCCAGTTCGTCATCATCCATGTCACTCACATCCTGACTGTTCAGGATGTATGTCCCACTGGACGGCACATCAAGGCACCCAACGATGTTCATCATGGTCGATTTACCGGAACCAGACGGGCCCATAATAGCCACGTATTCGTTCGGGTAGATCTTGATGGTAGCACCGTCAAGAGCTTTGACAGTCTGGGTGCCCATCTTGTAGATGCGGCGTACGTCCTGCAATTCGATGATCGGATCTTGATCCTGGCTCATATTATTTCGCTCGGAGAACTAATCGGATGTACTGGCGCGGTCTCTTCTGTCATCATCTCGCTCTTCAACCAGTTCGCCTGGTTTGAGATCGCTGGCAACAGCACGATAAGGGCCGGTGACGACTTTCTCGCCAACACTCAATCCGGAGATAATGACGTAATGCGTGTCGTCGGAAATTCCGGTCTCCACTTCGACGATGCGTGTCTTGTTGTCTTCGTCGACAACAAAAACGATGCGTCTCAGGTCTTCTTCTGCGAGCGCTTTCAGAGAATCAGCAGGTCCACCGAATTCCTCATCCAACTGAGAGTAATCGCGAACGTTTACCGCCTGAATTGGAACTGATGTTGCTCCCACAACCGTGTGAGTGAACACATCCACGGTGCCACTCATTCCCGGCCTGAAGTTGGGCATGTCTGTCGACGCAACGGGCAATTCATTGTTCAGCACAATATCGTCTGCTCCGCTTTCGTCGAATATCACGTTGTGCGGATCCATGACGCGGATCTTTACGGGGAAGTTGGTGATCTGCTCTTGAGATCCCATCCCCGTGACTCTGGCTGAGTTGGCAATCTCGGTGACCACACCGGTGAAAATGCGATCCGGATAGGCGTCGATTTCGATAGCCGCGGAATCCCCACGTGACACATTCACGACGTCATTTTCGTTCACATTGACCAGAATTTCCATCTGGTCGAGTTTTGCGACGCGCATCATTTCGGTACCGGTCATTTGAGTGGTACCAACGACTCTCTCGCCGAGCTCAACGGCGAGAATCGAAATAGTCCCGTCCATCGGAGAGTAAATAGTCGTCTTGGACAACTGCTCCCGAGCCTCTTTCAATCGTGCTTCAGCAATCTGGACACTGTATTGGGAGGCTTCATGAGCTGCCTTCAGCGTCTCGAATCTGGTTGCCGCCGATTGATAGGCGGATTCAGAAATGGCACCTGAATCAAACAGTTTTTTCTGTCGATCGGCTTCCAGCTCTGCATTCAGCAGATCTGCCCTCCTCTGAGCCTCATTGGCTTTGGACTGAAGCACAGATGCGTCTGCCTGATCGACCTGAGCCTGGTAAAAATCAGGCTTGATACGAGCAAGAAGCTGGCCTCGGGAGACCATGTCCCCTTCGGCGATCGGAAGATCCACGATCTCGCCGGAAACGTCGGGGCTGATTCTGACTTCGATTTCAGGCTGGACGTTGCCGGATGCCGTCACGAGTTGGGTGACCGAGCGGATCTCGACGTCCGCTGTTTCTACTTGTGTGGCTTTGTCGTTTCCTCCTGTGAGGCCTGCCACTTGGGCTACGACGGCGACAATGATTACAAGAACTACAAGTACACCCAGCAGAATGAATATCCGCTTAGTTGCGTTTTTCTTCTTGGCCATGTTGTCAGTTGAAATTCGCTTGTGAGTGAGGGAGGGTGAGCGAGCCGTCAACTAGTTGAACAGTGACTGGCCCGGATCCAGGATGCCCTGGTAATATTCGATCAGGCGGTGCTGAAAGTGGAACTGAAAGATCGCCTGAGCTCGCTGACTGGATGCGTTAACAAACTGGGACCGCGACTGCTGCAGCTCGACGAGAGTCGATGCGCCAACATCGTAGCGTTCCTGCTCAACTGCCAATGCCTGTTCAGCTGCCTGGAAGCTTTTCGCCGTTACATCAAGACGTTTGACACCTGTCTGATAGTCCAGGTAAGCCTGACGAACTTCGATTGCTACGTTTTGTTGGGCGTTTTCGAGATCAAGTTCGGCGTTCGAATACTGAACTTTGCTCGCTTCAATATTTCGTTTCACGTTGAAACGATTGAAGAGTGGAATCGAAAGTGAGAAACCGACACGCTCTGAGCGGTTATCCGCAAGCTGTTGGTTGAAGTCGCTACGTGTGTTCGCTGATGAGTACCCTGAACCCACACTTGCAGACAGGCTCAACGATGGAAGGTAGCCAGCTCTGGCGCTTCTGATTCCTTGTTGCGCAGACTCAATATTCGCTTCCTGTGCGCGCAGATCGGCGCGGCGCTCGAATGCGCTGCGAAGAAGATTTTCAGGCTCAAAAGACTGAACCATCAACGGAATGTCGTCCGGATTTGGAGCCTGGAAGCGATAATCTGATAACGGGTCCAACTGCAGGACCTGGATTAAGCGTGTTTTTGCAACCTGAAAATTGCTTTCTGCTGTCAGAAGCGTGGCTTCACTGTTGGCCAGTGTAGCCTGCTGCTGGTATTGGTCCGAAATGGCTCGTGAGCCCACGCGTACAAATTCTTCAATCTGGTCGAGAAGTTGCTGCTGCGCATTCACATCTTCCTGACGAATTCGGATGTTCTCCTCGGCCAGAATGACGTTCAGGTAGTTTGATATGACACTGAAAACCACATCTTGCTTCGTTCGCTCCACATTGTATTCTTGAGCTTCTTGCAAAGCACGTGCACTGGCAAGAGAAGCCATGTCGGCGAAACCATTGAAGAGGTTTATGCCTGAGCTGACATTCCAGTTGAAACCGTCGGTCGACGCGTTTCGGAGTTCACCGACCGTCTGATCGAACTGAAGTCCCCAGTTCCGGCTTGCGCCAGAGTTGGCATTCAGGTTCGGAAGGAAATCAGCTCGTGCTGAACGCACAGTAATTCCCTGCAGGTCGAGCGCATTTTCAGCGCGTTTGATCGAAACGTTGCGGTCGAGCGCGTATTGAACGGCTTCGTTGAACGTTACCTCCTGGAGTTGTTGCGCCGAGGCTGAACCCGCCATAAAAAGAGACAGGAGGAGCGTGACAAGCATGGTCAGTGTAACCTGCTGTTTCCACTCAGCAGTAAAATCAGTCAATGCGATACGAGCAGTCATTCTTCTGGATATTTAAATGGGAAAAGCCGCCGGGGAGATTGAGCCCCGTCAATCGTCTTGGTCAGTATCTGATTAGACGAAAGGAGCGGATTTTCCATTCCTGATACCATGGACACCTGGGAGGGCATTCCACGTTGCCCCAATTTTCGGGAGGCAGAGCCGTGTACGGGGGGTGCTTGAGACGGTTGCGTTCGTTGATCAAGGGTTTGCAGGCCAATTACGGTTTCGCACAATCTTTGTGTTTCCGTGGCAATGAGTCAGAGCAGCCATTAATGCCCTCACAAGGTGCGTAACCGAGGGAAGATTGATGCGTAGTAGGGCTCAGATCCGAAGGCGTTCACCCAGGCCAATCAATTCGTTGTCGATGAAAATGAAGCTCTCACTCGGTTTATTAACAGTTATGCTTGCTCTGGCCGCACCAGTTGCAACACCTGTTGCTGCACAAACCGCTCTCTTCATACCGGTGCAGGATTCCTATGATTATATGGAGCAGAAGCACTTCATCTTTCTGGACGAAGGCAATGTGTGGGAATACGAGATCACCGCTTCCGAAAACGGAGTCCCGACGGATCCATCATACATCCGATACACGTTTGAGCAATTCAGGACGATCGATCCATCGATACACGACTATGTCGTTCGCATTGATTTCTACAACGAATCAGACAAATACCGGCAAACACGCTGCTTGGTACGCTTGAATAGATTGCGTGTCAACATCGGGTCAAACGTGACCAATTTCAGTGATTGTAATTACCAATCCCCGTTTTCGCAGCAGGACATGCAGATTGCAGATGCCGGATCGTCGGTTGCGATAGGCCAGCAATCTTACCCCGTAGACCGAACCGGTGTATATCAGCATTTCTGGGGTGATCAGAACGGTGACAACGGTTATATATCCTTCAGCTTTGCCGACGGTATTGGCCTGTATCTATTCGAAAGCCAGACGCGCGCTTCAGCTTTTTCTACAGAGGGGAAGGATTCAGATTGGCGAGGTCGACTCATATATGCCCGAATCGACGGCGAAGAGTTCGGCGAGTCTGAGATCGAACAGAATTACCTCCCCACAGATCTGGCGCCCAGACTCACTCCTGCTCAATAGGAAATCCTTTCTGTTTTGCCAGGAAGTGTTCGTATCTGAGAATTTCAGTTCGCGTGAACCGGGCTTCCCGGTTTCATTTTTCAACGTCCGATTTGATCGGTTTGCAGAAAAAAATATTCTATTGTAACATTTAGACACTTAACTAAGTATCAAAGTAATGAGTCTGTTCAAAGCACTTGGGGACCCGACTCGTCGCGCGATTCTGGATATGCTCAAAGAACAGGATTGCACGGCGGGAGAAATTGGTGAGGCATTCAATATGACCGCACCGAGTATTTCCCATCACTTGAACATTCTCAAGAACGCGGGGCTTGTTTCGGACACGCGAGAAGGGCGGTTCATTCGGTATGAACTGAACACGACTGTGCTGGAAGACGCTACGCAATGGCTCCTGACACTGATGAACAAGGATTCCGGCGAAGAATCATGACAAATGCCAATCGACTTAAAACGGAGCTCCCACTTCTGGTGATGCTCATCGCGCCTTTCGTCTTGCTTCCTTTCATCTGGGATCAGCTTCCGGATGTCGTGACCATTCACTGGAATACCAGAGGAGAACCGGATCGCTTTGCAGGTAAGACGCTCGGTTTGCTGTTGTTGCCCTCGATAAACGTCGCATTGTATGTCTTCTTCTGGTTGATTCCGCGGGTTGATCCGAAAGAAGAGGTCGGATTTCGCAAAAAGCCTCTTCCGTCCCTGCGTTTGTTCACCATGCTCATCGTCCTTCTCCTGTTTCTGGTAAACATTTCCATGATGCTTGATATGGGAGGCCTGGCCGGATCGGGTCGACCTGTTCCGCTCGTCATCATCGTCATGTTTTTTGGTCTGGGTAACTATATGTCTTCTGTACAGCCCAACTACTTCATTGGCATCAAGACACCCTGGACTTTGCAGGATCCGGAGATCTGGAAGAAGACACACCGCCTGGGTGGCCGATTGTGGGTCGCCTGTTCCGTGGTGTTGCTGGTTTTGTGGGCCATTCTACCCGTGGCTACGTTTCATCGGGTCATGGCCGCGGTTGTCCTGATCGCGATGGTCGCTGTACCTGTACTCTATTCGTATCTGCTCTACGCGAGGCAAAAAGGAACAGACGAGTCGATCGAGAGCGACACTGACTGAGCAACTACTGAGATTTCAGCACGTGGGTATTTGACCTACTGCTGATTCATTGACAAAGGAAATACAATGAGAACAATTCTACCATCAATTTCTGCGAACAGGCTTCAGACAGGGCTTTGTCTGATTCTATTCACGGCGATCTTCGTGCAGCCGAGTAGTGCACAGATGCAAGAAGAAGCATTTCAATTGGTTGCTTCGGACGGGTTCGAACTGGAGGCCAAGATCGCATTTCCTCAGACGGATGTCGATCGGGTCATGGTTCTGATTCACGGATCCGGTCCACAGTCCATGGATTCGGATCTTACAAGAGTCACCAAAGAAGGGAAGACCAATCTGTTTTTTGTCGACGTAAGTAGATCTCTGACCCAGGCCGGTTTCGCAACCGTGCGCTATAACAAGCGCTCGTACCAGACCAACAAAAAGCTGGGAGCTGAGCCTGCTTTCCAGTATGACGGGGTCTACACGGCGTTTGCTGCCAATCCGCTGAAATATTTCGTCGAGGATGCGCAGGATGCTGTTCGGTACGTGGAAGAGCGATTTCCCGGCGCTGAGATTTATCTGCTCGGTCACAGTCAGGGAGCTTACATCGCCCTGCAGGTTGCCTCGGTAATGCCCCAGGTCCGTGGCGTGGCGTTGATCGGGTACGCGCTTTCGACGACGGATACTCTCGTTTTGGAACAGACGGTTTATAGACCGCAGAAACTGTTTACGGATCTGGATACCAACGGAGACGACAATCTCAATACCGATGAACTGAGTGTCGGTACGGCGATATCAGCATCACTACTTCGTCAGATTCCGATCATTGATCTCGACGGAGACGGCATGGTTTCGCTCATGGAATTCCGCGCAGGCAATCTGTCCAATCTGTTTATGAGGGATCTGGTCGGCGTTATCAGGGAGCAGGAAGGCCGCTACCCGAGAACGGCGGAAATCCTGGCTGCCTCGGAGTTCAAGGTGGCCTTCTTTCAAGGACTATGGGACAATCAGACTCCGGCCTATAACGCCAAGGCCGTCGACCTGTTGGTCCGGCATGTCTGGCGAAAAGACAACTTCTCATTCAATTTCTTTCCCGGGCTTGGCCATGCGCTTGACAAACGTGCAGCGTACGACGACCTGACGTATGACGTGATTTCACCTGAGGCGAATCGGGAAATGGCGCAGACGCTGGATTCGTTTTTCAAGGGGTCTGAGGATTGATCTGCACTCTCCGGGCGGTCATTCTCGTCGGATGTCGCCTCATCTAGCCCAATTCCTTAACGGCTCGCCATGCCTGTTCCATTGCAACATGTGCATAGGAACTGAGGGCTGAATCGATGTTGGCGATCGTAACCCGGCCAAATGGTTGTCGGCCTATTCTGGCCATTTCGGGAAGGTCAGAGTCGAAAAGTGATGATCCACCATACGCGTAGCCGTGCGCCCACCGATTTACAGTGATGCTTTCAACATCCCTGTCAAAATCAAACAGCTCTGCTGGCAGCATTCCTCCAAGGTGCTCCCTGATTTCCGTTTCGTAATCAGCAAAGCTCGTCTCTAACATCTTGTAGCGTACTTCACGAAATTGCTCGATCGGAGGAGCGCCGGCGGTTTCTCCGAATGGACACGCTATCATCATGATGGCGCACGGATCGTCCGGGGACTGACTGAACTCATAGCCGCCAATGCTGACCGGGAAGTCCATCATGACCACCTGATGCATATTTCCGGGGCACATGGCCATTCCCACTCCCAGCTCCTTGATGGCCCTCCAGTTTCTCAACCCTACCGTCGTGTACTGCAATGGCATCTTTACAATGCGTTTCAAAGCTGCAGCTTGCTCCGTTGGAAGCTCTGGCATGATGTGCGGAATGATTCCATTGTAGCAGGCCATAACCACACCGCTTCCCTTTACACGGTATGAGGTATTGTCGTTGATGTAGGATACGAGGACTTCGTCCGAAGCGTCTGGGTCGCCCACATGTTCTACACGGACAACCGTGCTGTTGAGCCTGATACGAACCGCATTCCGGGGTCTGTCCAATTCGGAATAGTCAAATTTGGCAAGGACGACTTCCTCAGCATTATCAGCTTTTGCGACATCAGGAACCATCTTTTGCACCAACGAACGGGCGATGGTGGCATTGCCGTCCGGGAAATGATGGATGTATTGGTCAGCATCGTCGAGAATGTATCCGTAATCCTCGATGCTCTGGTAATACGCCTCTTCGCCGATCACGAATTTTAGAGAGGTCGGATCCAGACCCAGCGCGCCACATTCCAGGGCCTCGGCTATCGTGAGTACATCCGTTCCCGCGGCCATGAAGTCTGAACAGGAGCTTCTGGCCATATCCAACACGTCCGGGTCATTCACTCCCAATGTGTTCTTTAGGTAGTCAAAGTAGGAATGGGTAGAGATGAATTCTTCCAGCTCGTCCGCCGGCACGTCCAAAACATGAACGCCACTCCGCAGTGCGATCAACAGCTGTCGTTTGCTTTCCCCGCTCAGAGGCACCTGTTGGACGGCCTCTTCGTGAGACAGCTCCGGACGTTTAAGTCCTTCCAGGAACCACGGGTAGTCGCAAAATGGGTGCTTTACAACTTTGTCCTCACCAAACCTCTTCTCGTTGAAATACGTGACGGCTCCCAGGTTATTCCGCTTGAAGAAGTCGTGGTCATACGCCGTCTTGAATCGATCCAGATCGACGCCCAGATCGTCCAACAGCTTCCGGGGGATTTCGCCAAAGGTGTGAGGGCTCGCCAGGCTCTGCGATCCGCCAAATGACAATCGAATGTTGTCGTCGATGGCGTGCTCGTTTCTCTTAGCGTGGCCGCCAAAGTCATCGTGATTGTCCAGGATGAGCACTTTTTTGTCTTTTCCATGCTCCTGCTGGTAGAAATAAGCAGCCGAAAGCCCGCTGATTCCGCCTCCAACAACGATCAGGTCGTACTCTTCGTTTAGTTCAGTAGTGGGTCCCCAATCCGTCTTATTCTCGCGCGCCAGACTGTGCGCGTGTGTGTTCGAACCTGGATGGCTGCCGCGAAGGCCTGTGAGTGCAGGTGGGTAATAGGTTGGATTGAGCATTTCCAACACTGTTTCGCTGGTGCAGCCCAGGGGAAGCATGGACGCCCCACCTACCAACAAAGCCCCGTTGAGGAAATCACGTCTCGTTATTTTGCTCATCGCATGTCGCTATTGGGGGTTGTATCAGGCTTGATGGTGGGGAATCAGGGACTCTGTCATCATTGGCGGCGGGGCCTACGGGGTTCTCGGTTGTTTGGCGCCTTCGCTGACCCACAGGAAAGTAATCGTTTAAAGTGGTCGTAGCCAGTCGCGCGAATCTGGGTCTTTTCGTGTGTCCCTCCAGGAGCAAGCTCCTTCCGATCCAAACGAAAAATCCCGACTACCTGTCTATGGACCGGGCCATGTGCTTGCGCGGATTACGTCTTGCTTCGCAAGCCGTTAGCCCTGTCCCTCCTTACCAGAGCATACCCCGCTCACCGCTTCGCGGTTCGGTGGGATTACGTCTTGCTTCGCAAGCCGTTAGCCCTGTCCCTCCTTACCAAAGCATACCCCGCTCACCGCTTCGCGGTTCGGTCCTTTTCCTTTGTCCTTCCGAAAGCAAGCTTTCTCCAGTCCAAAGAAAAAGCCCCACTCACTTCGTTCGTGAGCGGGGCTTTCTGGATGCGGAGGGGGTGGGATTCGAACCCACGATACGCGTAAACGTATGCTGGTTTTCAAGACCAGTGCATTCAGCCAGGCTCTGCCACCCCTCCGATTCGCGCACTGGCGAAGGGCCAAAACTACGGCGTTCCCCAGCCGGTTTCAACGAAGAGCGTGTCAAATCAGGTGGAGAACGATACCTGGTTGAAGTTCGGGTGAAGTGCTCCTGTTTCAATCATCAAGCAGCCGCCAGATCAGGAAGATCCCAGAGGGCTTCCGGGGCGATATCGGCACCGTTCGGCCAGACCACTGTTCCAGCGTTTTGGTCTAACGTGGCAAGACGAAAATAGTCAGGATCCTTGAGAGGCTCAAAGATGGGTCCGCTGAGCAGATCGAGGACATAGACTTCCTTCACGACGCCATCACTGAATCGAAGTCGAAGGCAAAAATCCGCTGTGGGTTTTGCGTAGGTGATGTTTAAAACTGGTCTGTATTCCATGTCTAACATAGAGGTGTTATAGGCTTTAGAGGCTCACCACGACGTGATTGTTCCCAAATTTCAAACAGTTCGATCTGGTGCGAGCTATGCCATTCGGCCACCAGTTTTAAGGCCCGATTGGGCAACTTTCCCGAAATGAGCACCTCGATCCTGGACAAGGAGCCGGGCTCAGTTACGACCCTGGACGTCTATCGTGAGCTTGAAGGATGGGGGTCATCGTTGTCGCCTTCTGGTCGATATTTTGCGGCAACGGACAAAAGTGAGAACATTGTACTGGTCGATCTGGAGACCAAAGAGCAAAGAACTATTGTCGAAAGCACCTCAAAAAGACTTGAAGATGGATCGTGGGAGGGCGGCTACGTTTCATTTGTATCCTATTCCCCTGATGAGACGGAAATAGCATATGGATGGATTGGGGACTCGAAGGGGTCCATCCGTATCGTCAACGCGAAGACAGGGGCGGTTCGCACGTTACTCGACGTCAACGAGTATTACACTCGCCATCATGACAGACATTATGATATAGGATACAGCGAAGCCTACGCGCTTGATTGGGCTAAGGACGGGTCGGCCATTCTGGCGTTCGTGAACCTGACCCCCAAGGAGCGCGATCCGGACGATTTGTGGCGTCCGCTTTTGATAATGGTTCCCCTGGACGGCTCAACTCCTCACGTCGTCGCCAAGGACAAGGGGATGGAGAAGTGGGGTTGGATGGGTGCGTGCCTGGCTGGCGGTAACGATCAGTATGTCATGACTGCATTTGGTATTCAAGGTCAAAATTGGATTCAGAGAATCGATGTGAAGACAGGGGAGCAGGTACCGTGGAGAAAGGAAGATGACATCAGTATTCACGGTGTCGCCTGTCCTGCCCACGAAGACAAAGTCGTCTATGTATCGGAGTACCTATCGACGCCCTATCTCATGGCTGGCAGCGTCGAAGAGGTGGCTTCTACGAATACAGACGATTTAATCACCAGCCTTGATTCTGATCGTTACCAGGTACCTGCGTTTTCAGACAAAGGCGATTTGCTTATTGATACGAGTAGTGAAGCCGCTCCGAAACAGATCGCGATGGACGCGAATCCCGAGACTGGCAGTTTGTTGGGTACGACTACGATCTTAGAAGATGGAGGATCTGCTGGGGGTTGGTGGGATCCATCTGGCACACGCTTTTCCTGGGCAACAGTTGGCGAAATTAAAATTTGGGACAAGACGACCGGTCAAACACGGGTGCTGGAAGTTGAAGGTGCAGCGCCGCGGTGGATCAGATGGTTTCCGGATGGATCGAAGATTGGTTTTTGGGGGACGGATAAGCCGTTAGAATTTACCTTTTCGACCGTTTATATCGAGACTGGAGAACAGTCAAAATCAACACTGATCGAGGGCTCAATCATACACACATTGGGGGCGGATGGGAATTCATTGCTCGTCTCAGATTATTTCGAACCGGGGCCTTGTATCGAACGAGTAGACCTTACAACGCTTGAACGTTCTCCGTATCTCTGCCTTGAAGGTGACGACAGTAGCATTACCAAAATCACAGGCTCACCTGACTATTCAAAGTACCTTTTTACCACCTGGGCTGAAGAGTCTGTTTCGATCGGTGTAGTTAATGCGGACGGTACGAATCGGCGCATCGTGTATGAACAACCCCATTCCGAAATGCCGATGGGCTGGACCAGATGGTTTTCAACCAATTATATCACCTTTGCCAAGCGCAAGACGCAGAACGCACAGAAAGTGAACACCATTTTCAAGGTTGATATAGATTCAGGCAAAGTTGCGCCCATTTTTGAATCGATCACCTCCGACATGACTGTCTCAAATTATTCTGTGAGTCCAGACGGGAAAATCGTTGTGTTCAGAGCAATACCAAAGCAGAGAGTTGAATCCCCGGAGCTATTCATCATGCACAAAGTGCTGGATGAGAAGGCGGGAAATTGACTGGAGCGTTCATGTGATCTATGGAAGTGGCGGGGGCGGCTCTTCGAGCCGCCCCTTTACATTTATTAGAATCTGATTGAATCGTCTGGCTGGCCTTATGACAGTTGCCCACCTAGTTCGCAACGACCTTTTCGGAGTGAGATGCCGCCTGAGTTATGCCCGCGAAAGAGAAGCGTCTATATTGAGATATGGACCTGGAAACACTCAAAAATAGAATTGATCGAGAATGGGGCTACCGCGTTGCGGAAGAGCTGAGGGTTCGGGATCTCAAGAACATGACGAGCGAAAAGTGGCTCGATACGCTTCCATTCGTGCATCACGTGAGCGAACCGCAGGAATATCTATTTCAGGCGGCTGCCAACCTTCAGAAGGAGCTTCACAAACGAGACATTACTTTTTGCTTTATTGGTGGCATCCCCCTACAAAAATGGGGCGAAATTCGTTTTACAACAGACGTGGATCTGACCGTTTTCTGTGAGCTAGGTGAGGAGCTACATGTTTTTGAAGTGTTGGATTTCATACTGGATTCCCGCATCGATGACCCCAGAGACATGGTTCGATTCGGCCGGATGTATCTCGGACATACCCAAAAGGGCGTGCAGGTCGACATTTCAATCGGATTTACCCCCTACGAACAGCGCATGATGGAGCGCGCTCAGGATGTCGATTACGGAGTCGACGTTCCGTTGCACGTCTGTTCCGCCCTAGATCTGACCGTCTTGAAGACTGTTGCGGGGCGAATGCGAGACTGGGCAGATATCGAGCGGATCATCCAGCGTAGCGGCGAAACCATGAATTGGGATCTGGTCTACGAAGAACTTGAACCACTCCTTGCTCTGGCCCACAAAGAGGACCATCTTCCCCGCCTGAAATCCATGGTTGACGAAGAGTATCCTGAAGGAACGTGATTCTCTGCAAAATCTGAGCGTCTATATTGATGTCATGGACATCGAGTTATTAAAAGAAGCGATAGAACTAAAGAAGCGGGGCTTCGAGCGGGCGAACAAGTTGCGCCGCCGTGATCTGAAGGAGCGCACGCATGAAAGGTGGCTTCACGGGTTAAACGGCTTGTTCATGGTTCGCGAGCCTGGAACGTCTCTTTTTGACGATGCAGCATCGCTTCAACAAGCGTTGGACGAGGAAAATGTCCCTTTCTGCTTTATAGGTGGAGTTGCTCTCCAGCACTGGGGCGAGGTGCGCCAAACCGCAGATATTGATTTGAACATTCATTGTGAGCTGGGGCAAGAGGAGGATGTCCTGAAAGTGCTTCTCAGCCACCTGGCCTACCGCGACGAGGAGGCGAGAAGAGACTTTGAAACACACCGGGTCTTTTTTGGACGATCTTCTCACAATTATGAGGTTGACATTTTTATCGGCTTTACCCCTTTTGAAAAACGAATCACCAATCGCGCGATTACTCAGGATTATGGGCTGGGGATTCCGCTGCGGATTTGCAGCGCCGAAGACCTGACGATCACAAAAACAGTCGCGGGGCGACCAAGGGATTGGGGCGACTTGGTAAGCATCATCCAGCGCAGCGGCGAATCGATGAACTGGCCCTTGGTGTTCGAGGAGCTTGAACCACTGCTTGCTTTGTACGCAGAAGAGCAGAGGCTTCCTCGGCTTCAGAAAATGGTCTTGGACGAATATCCGGACGGCTTGCCTGGTGTCGAGAGTCCCGATTCGCACGAATAGACAAATCAGTGACAAGTGAATGATGCAGTCTTTGTAGGTTTACGTCAAAGCCTTACTCTGCACTGTGTCTTCCCGCTCGCTCATACTGCTTCTGGCAACAGTCCTGATCCCTGCCGTCGCATTGACGGTGGTTGGTGTTGCCTTGGTTCAACAGCAGAACGAATTGATTGCACGTCGCGCCGATGATCAAGGCATGCTCCTGGCTCGTGAGCTGGCTGACTCCCTTCAGGCCAGATTGGATGTCTCAATAAACGCCATTGAGCCGGGTAGTAATAAACGCTATCCGGCAAATTCTCCCGTCTTGAACCTGGGCCGAATTGAAAACGGCAGCTGGGTACCTCCATTTGCTCCCATCACCTCATCCCTTTCCGATGAATCCTTCAAGGAGGCCCTTCGCCGTTTCGATCAGGTTGAGCGAGAAGGACGACCGGCCGTTCAACTTGCATCGGATTATCGGATTGCTGCGGAGCGGAATGAAAATCCAGATCAGAAGGCGTTTCTGTTCATTCAGGAGGCCCGAATACTAGGCATTGCCACCAAAGAAATCCGCGAGATTGCAGCAAATGGCGTCTCGTTGACTGATGAATATGGAATGCCACTTTCATTCTATGCCATGCAATTGCTGGGCGAAGCGGACTCTTCGTTTCAAACCGAGCAGTGGCTGAACTATGAGTCGATCTCATTCGCGTGCGATCTCGGAATCGCAGAATTTGCGGCAGATGAGCATGCGGTCCTGAGAGAAGTGTCGAATCGCTTCAATGCCATTGAAGGCTGGAAGCTGTCTGCAGATTCAACGTGGATGCTCACCAGAGCCAAGGATATGATTGTTGGAATCCGCCTTGATTCTCTAGGTGAATTTTCTCGGGGGTTCGACGCTGCACCCTTCATAACACGTGAAGGCTCAAGCTCTGCTGCTTCTCTATCTCCCGCGTTTCCGTTTCTCGCTCTTCCCGAACAACTTCCCACAACTGACTCTCCTCAGACGTTGTGGACGCTGGCCCTCGCATTGGTGCTGGTCGTCACCACATTCGCTTCCCTCCTGCTCTTTCGTGATGCCCGTCGCGAAAAGAGACTGGCTGATCTACGGGCTGGATTTGTGTCCTCGGTAAGCCATGAAGTTCGGACGCCGCTCACCGCCATTCGGCTCTACACCGACTCAATGCTCGCCTACGGCCCGGGTCAAAACAATGAATGGCGGCAGGATCTGGAGACGATTTCATACGAAACGGGTCGCCTTACCCGTATGCTGGACAACGTATTGCGGGCATCTCGTATTGAGAAGGGAACGGATAGATATCGCCAGGCGGCTGGAGACTTGGGGCAACCGGTCGAAAAAGCGGTGAGTGCGATGATGCCGGCTCTTGAAGACGCCGAGTGCCGTGTCGCCGTACGAGTGGACAGAGTACCGGCAACGTTCGACAGCGACGCCATCGAGCAGGCGGTAGTCAATCTGCTTTCGAACGCCTCGAAGTACGCACCGGGCTCGAACGTGCAGGTGGAATGTCAACGGTCAGAGAACCAGGCGACGATAAAGATATCGGATACAGGGCCTGGCCTTCCGCCGGAATCTATGGGAAAAATATTCGAACCCTATTACCGCGCCGACCACCATGTGAGCGGATCCAAGACGGGCACGGGTCTCGGTCTCTCGCTCGTTCGTCATATTGCCCGTGGGCACGGCGGAGAAGCAAATGTGGAATCTGAGCCCGGGAAAGGCAGCACATTCTCCATTCATCTACCCCTGGATGCATGAGCCATTCGATCCTCATAGTAGAAGATGATCGCTCCATTCGGCAGGGCCTCGAGCGGGCGTTGCTCAAAGAGTCGTATCAGGTTCGTGCTGCCGCATCGGCCGAGGATGGAATGCGATTCCTCGATGAGGAAGCGCCTGACCTTCTGATTCTGGATCTCATGCTACCAGGTCAGAGTGGGCTCGAAATGTGCCAATCCGTGCGTAAACGAGGATTCAAGCAGCCCATCGTCATGCTGACAGCTCTCGCCGACGAATCAGACAAGATTCTCGGTCTGGATCTAGGCGCCGATGATTATGTGACCAAGCCATTCGCGCTCGCAGAACTGCTCGCGCGCGTGAGGGCGCATTTGCGAAGGGCGGTTCCGGAGGACGAGGGGCCAGACATCATAGAATTCGGCGAGGTCCGCGTGGACTTCCGCCGATTCGAAGCGAGGAAATCAGGCTCTGAAATCCATCTTCCAGCCAAGGCATTTGGCCTGCTCCACAAGCTGGTTCGAGAGGAAGGGGAGGTGGTTTCGAGAGATGACCTGATGAGCGAAGTATGGGGCTACGAAGTCATTCCCTCCACCCGTACGGTGGATAACCACGTATCCATGCTCAGGGCAGAAGTGGAGCCCGACCCACACAACCCCCGATTCATCAAAACCGTCCATGGCGTCGGATATCGATTTTCGAGGTAACTAGATGACAGTAGACAAATCCGTGAAACCAATTGTGCATCCTTTTTGCTGATATGGAAAACGAACGGACAATTTCGAGATGCTCAGGGAGGAGATTTGGGTTGTTGAATCAATCCAAGAACAGCACCATGTCACGCATAATTACTTCCCTTTTGTTTTGCTTCCTGCTCGCCGTTCCATCGATCGGCCAGACAGCAGAAGATCTTTTTCAGCAAGCCATCCGAGTCGAACGACTCTCCGGAAACACCGAAGCCGCCATCGCGCTCTATCAGCAGATCGTGGATGATCATTCGTCCAATAGAAGTGCCACCGCTCGCGCATTGCTACAAATTGGCAAAGCGTATGAGATTCTGGGACGCGACGAAGCACAGGAAGCTTACGGTGTAATCTTAAGAGACTATTCGGACATTGAGGATGTTGTAGAGGAAGCTGCAGCCCGAATTGCTGCGGTGGATAATCCGGCAGCCGTTTCGACTACAAATGCGCCTGGATCAAAAAGCGTATTGGTGCTCGAATCAGGGCGTAGAGAGGCTCCTGATCCTCTTTATGGCGCTGCCATGTCCCCTGATGGTCGCTACGTCGTACGCGGAAAGCGAGGCTCGGACTTTCTTCATATCGATGATCTCTTCACCGGAAGAAAGGACTCTATCACCGTAGCGAAAGATTGTACGTGGCAGTACACTTCTCGCTTTTCTCCTGACGGTAAAACAATTGCGTTCACGTGCTATCAGGAAAATGATACCAGCTTGGGATTGTACGATACTGGCAATCGTACCTATCGAACGATGTTCTCTCTAAAGGAGTATTTCGACCATCCAGAAGACTGGCGTACAGAAATGGAAGTCCATGATTGGTCGCAAGATGGATCTGCCGTATTGGTCTCCGCAGAGACATTTAAGTTGAGAACAGATATTCCTGGAATACATCACATGGTGCTCGTACCCCTAAATGGTGCCAGGCCAACCGTAATCGACCCAGAATACGGCGAATACGAGTTTTGGGAAACCGAAGCATGCTTGCTCAGAAACGGGCGCTTCATGTTCGGTCATTATGGATTTAAGACTTGGGATATACATCGTATCGACACGAAAACAGGTGAACGTATGAATGTTCTCTCTTCGGACGGAACGCATTACCAGTTGTTCGATTGTCTCAAGGAATCAAACACCTTGATCTTTTCGCGCGAGGTGCTCGAACCGTCGGTGACCTCATTGTATGCTGCTTCTGTTTCGAATACAGGAGGACTGGGTACTCCCCGGTTGTTGACCGGCTTACCAAACGGTGGCCGCGCGGTGCCAGGAGCCCGAGACGGGAATATTTACTTCGGAGAAGGTGGAATCCTGTCCGCCAACAATTTCGTAGGCCATGCCAATTTGAGTGCTGATTTATCTGGCATTTCGACGCTCACTCCAATCGGAAAGCAGCGCTGGACTGCCTCGGTCAGATGGTCGCCCGACGGTGACTGGATCATGAACAATTCACTTGGGCGAGTATCCGTCACAAATACGGACGACAATAAGACGTACGAATGGAGAATGTCAGAAAGAACGGGAAAAGTTATGTGGTCTCCCGATGGAACATCACTCATGTCATCATTTCCGTTTCGCAGAGAAAACGGTCCTTATTTCGGCACGACAGTATTTGATATCAAGTCGGGTGAGGTTACCCAGCGCGTTGATTCCCTCGGCGGAATCGGATGGCTTCCGGGTGGGCAAGGATTCTATTTCGCGCATGAGGGAGAGAAAGAAACGTGTATCCGTACCTATGAGTGGACGGGAGCTATGTCTGGTGATCTGGCCTGCATGAGGCTTCCCGTGAGTACATATCCCTATTGGTGGGCCGTGGCTCCAAATGGTACTGATTTTGCAGCGTGGACAAGGACTTCTGACGATGGGGATCTTGGTCTCTCTCTGCTGAATATCAGGAGCGGAGTTTCAAGCGGTCCGACTACGGTAGCAAAGTCGGCCCGATATTCCCGGATAAACTGGTCTCAGGACTCCAACGAACTTCGTTTTTCTTCCAGGGATTTTAGTTCTACCTGGATATACGATGTCGAGTCGCAAGAATGGACGAGTGTGGATTTGGGAGACTTGTTGCCGGTCGATCTCACAGCGGCCAGTATTAGCCCTGACGGTAAGAAAGTCGTACTCGCGGGAAGGGCAACCGTGCTTAATTCGGTTGAATTGCGCGTGCTTCATAATCCCCCTGGGCTTCTCGTTCAGGAGTGATTGGGCGGCTCAGATAAGGTGAAATGTTTAGTGGGGCGGCGCGCAAGCGCCGCCCCACACTTTTATATCTTATTTGTCCGGCTCAGCCGAAGGCTTGGGTCTTGAAGCATCCTCAATTTTAATCCGGTCTCCGATCCACGTCTTGATCAACGATTGACGTGTGATGCCGAGGTGACGAGCCTCTCGGTCAAGCCGAAAGACCATCCATTGAGGGAAGTCGACGTTCACGCGTTTGGGATCCAGGCCCGGTCTGCGAGCACTCGAGTGATCCACGTATTCAGACATATCCTCCCCATCGTCGAACCGACGGTCAAACTCTGCTGCTGAAATAGTTTTTCCTTTCATCTTTTCTGGCCCTCCTGACAGATATAATTCGAATCAAATCATCTCGATACGTCACGACGGCCGTCCAAGCGGTGCCGTCAATCGCACCGGTGAGCAAGAATCGTCTTTCATCGTGAGTCTGACTTGGTTTTTCAACGCGATTCAGATCTTCCCACAGTAGCTGAGCCTGCACGAAGTCAATTCCATGTTTCGCCAGATTTAAACGACTCTTGTTCAGGTCGAATATAAACAAAAGGGTATGAAAATTATACTATTACGGAATCTTGAGACTCACTCATATCGACCCATGAAATCCTTTGCTATAACCTGAAAGCGCGCCCTATACCTCACTGAATACTCCAGCAGCAAGACACAATCGTCAGGTTTTCATGACAAAACAATTACAAATCCTGACATCCTGCTGATAGTTCTCTGATCTGTGCCGGTTACTCTGAAAAGGTCGAACTCCACCAAACAGAGTGCCGTCGTGAAAAGAATTCCATTGGTTTTGCTCGTTGCAATCTTGACCCTTGCTTCTTCTGCTGCATCAGCTCAAGAAATCTCGTTTGATTCGACAATCAACATATCTGTCGCTGCAAAACCACGTGCATTGGCGACCGGGGATTTCGACGGAGATGGTGCGCCAGATCTGGCGATAAGTCACACGACGGGTAACTATGTCGCTGTGCGCTTGGGAGTCGGTGACGGTACGTTCGGTTCGGGCACCTATTACGCGGTGGGCGCAAATCCGATTTCGCTGACCACCGGCGACTTCAATGGAGATGAACGACCTGACTTGGTTGTCGCCAACGTCAACGGAAACAGCATATCAGTACTTTCAGGTAATGGAGATGGCACATTCAGTGCAGCGGTTGCCTTTGCCATGGGCGCACGCCCGAGAGTCGTTGTGACGGGGGATTTCGATGACGACGGGAATCTCGATGTCGCCACAGCAAATCTGAATAAGAGCTATACGACCGTCTTTCTGGGCAACGGTGATGGAACGTTTCAGACGCCTTCCAACTTCAGCGTGGGAGCGCCACAAATCTCTTTGGTAGTCGGAGACTACGACCGCGACGGTAATCAGGATCTGGCCTTGGCGCTTTCAGGCAGTAATGTTGTTTCGATACTCCTCGGGTCAGGCAGTGGTACGTTCGGAGCTGTGGCCAACACCACATTGAACTCACAGCCATTCTACTTATCCAGTGCTGATTTCAATGGTGACGGGAATCCAGATTTGGCGGCTGCGGATCCAACCAATGATTTGTTGTCGATCCTTCTGAGTAATGCAGACGGGACCTTCGGCCCCGAGAGCAATATTTCGGTGAGCTCAAGACCAGCTTCCATTACCGTTGCTGATTTCAATGGCGATGGCAATGTTGATTTGGCTTCTGCCAATCAGGGGAGCGACAATGTAGCAGTTTTTTCAGGCCATGGAGATGGCACATTTGATACAGCTTCTCACTTTGCCATTGGAGATTTGCCAACTGTGATGGTAAGCGATGATTTCAACGGTGACGGAAAGGCTGATCTGGCCGCAACCGACTTTACAGGCGCACAAGTGTCGATTCTTCTCAATATCACAATCTTTGATATGGATGGTGACGGAGTGATTGATCTTGAAGACAACTGCCCCGAAATCCCAAATGGTAACCAGGCCGATCTCGATGGAGATGGCATAGGCGACGTTTGCGACGCCGAATTGAGTATTGAAGGGGCAATGGCGACTGTTGGCACCATGCTCGATGATCTCCAGATTAGAGGTGGGCTTGTCGGGGCTCTGGGCTCGAAACTGAACAACGCCCTCAAGAGCTTCGAGAAAGGGAAATCCAACGCAGCAGTCGGCCAACTGGAAGCGTTCATAAATCAGGTGGAAGCGAAGACCGGCAATGATATTTCTCAGGACGATGCTGATGCGCTCGTCGCGGCCGTCAAGGCCATGATCAACGCGATTGCTGGAGAGACGGTAGGCAAACATGACTTGGCCGACACGCCTACCGAAGAACTACCCCAGGCAGTCACTCTATCGCAGAACTATCCGAATCCGTTCAATCCTCAGACGACGATTCGGTTTGAGTTGCCCGAATCCGCACCAGTCTCGCTCCAGGTTTTCGACATGATGGGTCGCCTGGTCGAAACGCTGTTGGTCGGAACGATTCCTGCCGGAACGTACGCGGCTGAATTCGACGCAGGATCTCTGCCCAGCGGGGCGTACATCTACAAACTCGAAACACCGACCGGCTCGTTGACCAGGATGATGCTCCTCCTCAAATAGCGGGCATTCGGTTCGGTCTGAAGGGTCGGGGTTTGTGGGACCCCGGCCTTTCTTGGTTTGTGCCTATCGCGGGTTGGCGGGGAAGAAGTACTCCAGAATGATGTCCTGATGGGCGCGCCACATTCCCCAGGAGTGGCCTTCGTGCCATTCATTCCAGAGGAGCTCGTTGCCATTGTTCTCGAGGGCTGCGATGAAGTCGGGGGCATATCTGGCAATGGGAGGTTCGTACGTCCCCCATTCCACATAATACTTGACCGTGGATTCACCCGAATCAGCGATCCGGGACAGAAGGGCGCCGCGATCCACGCCGAAGGCTGTGGACAGCGGCGCGCAAAGGCCGAAGACTTCAGGATGCTCGTTGCAAAGTTGTGCGGAGATATTTCCGCCCAGTGAAATGCCCGTGACGGCTGTGCGACCGGGTTCACGAGAGATATTATATGTGGATTCTGCCCAAGGCACGAACTCTTCGATGACGAAGTCGACAAATGCTTCATTTGAGGAGCGGGCGTACTCTTCCATGCGATCCGCAGGATCCAGGAAGAAAGCGACCAAGGGTTCGATGCGCCCGGAAGAAATCAGATTGTCCAGGATGGCTGGCATATTTCCCAATCGGAGATAGTCGGAGCCGTCGTGAAGCAAAAGTGATCCGTAAACACGGTCCGAAGACGCGTCATAATTCGGAGGAGTATAAATCGTCACCGTTCTGCTCGATCCCAGATGCGTGCTGGAAACAGAATGTTCAGAAAGCTCTCCTCCCACACCACCGGGCTGCGGCTGGATTTCCTCCGGCTGCATGTAGTCCGGCATAGACAACTCCGAGTTGCTTCCAAATCCTCCCGGCATGACCTCTGGATTTGCGGGGTCCAACGTGTAGTGCTCCTTGTTCACTACGAACTGATAGTCCAATCTGGCATCTGACTCAAAACTCATCTCACGATGCCACAAGTCCGTTCCTTCAAGACGGGACATTGGAAACAGGTCCGGATTCCACTCAGAAAAGTCACCGACGACGCTGACAGCTGATGAGTCGCTTCTGAACAAAAAGACAGCCAACGAATCCGATTCGATAAGTGGAAGCGATGGAAGAGAGGTCCACATCGAATCAACCTCACTTTGCCTCTGTTCGAGAGGCAATTCTTCCAGTTGCTCTACGAAGCGGGCATTATTCTGAAGTGCAGGCTGGGAGCAGGAAACCAGAAAAAGACAGGCAAGGGCGATTCGCATAGTTCAATCTGCAATGTGGTGACGAGATTGAATGCCGCGTACGGCTTCCTGATCCGCAGGTGTCTCACTCCGGGTCGGTGTGTACGACGCCGGGTACTTCAGGCGACCAGTCGTCATGAGAGCGCTTGAGTTCATCTTCGAGAAGCATTTCTGCAGGCGTCCTCCATTCTGGATTCGAGCGCGAGCGAGCTCTTCGCACGTTCACGTGCTGATACGTTGCCTCGAACTTCTGATCAGCCATCTGCTCATTGAGCGACTTCTCGATGCTGTTTTCTAAGTGAATCTTGGGCTCGCGAGTATGCTGATACAGCACAAACTGCTTCAATAGCAGGCTAAGAAGGCCCGCAGCCACGATTATGAGGAGATAAAACGTCATACGCTGTGTATCGACCAGCTTCAAGAAGAATAAAACCCCCAAACACACGCTGAAAAGCCTGAACGCGCCTTTTTGGATGAAATAGCCCCGTTCTGTGAATGGGAAGTAGAGCGAATATGGAACCTCGTGGATCGTAGTTCTTATTACACGTGTAATAACACGTGTAAAACGAGGTGTAGCGTGCCCAAGAAGCTTACTTTAACAATCGACGAAGAGATTTACGACGGTTTGTATCGTGTAATCGGCGCCCGTCGGATCAGCCAGTTCATTGAAAAACTGGTCCGTCCGCACGTGTTGGACCTGGATTCTGCTTACGAAGCAATGGCAAGAGACGAAGATCGAGAGTCGGAAGCTCTCGCCTGGGTGGAAGAGGTGGGAATAGACGCATTGGGAGGTGGCGATGAAACGGGGTGAAATATGGTGGGTCTGCTCGAATACCCACACAGGAGGGGAATTGCCGAAGATGCGGCAGGCCGTCATCATCAGTAATGATGCGGCGAACAGGCATTTGAATCGGGTTCAATTGATACCGCTTTCAAAATCCACGGGAAAGGTCTACCCGTCGGAAGCCATCGTCCGGGTCAAAGGGAAATCGCATCGAGCCATGGCGGATCAGATCATAACGGATTCCAAAAGGCGATTGACCAACTTCATGGGAGCCCTGTCCGATGAAGACATTCGAAAGGTAGAGACGGCATTGCGCATCCACCTGGGTTTAAGCTGATCTACAATTCCAGGAAGTTCTTGAGCAGTCGGCTTCCGGCATCCGCGCTCTTTTCGGGGTGGAATTGGACAGCGTGAAAGTTGTCGCGGACGAGGGCCGATGCAAATTGGCCCAGATAGTCCGTGTGGGCAACGGCATCTGATCCGTCTTCAGCGAAATAGCTGTGCACGAAATACGTGTATTCCGGACTGTCGAGTCCCGTGAACAGTCCGCTGCCGTCATGGTGAACCGTATTCCATCCGATCTGAGGAATCTTGCCTTCGCCTCTGAAGAGCCGTACTTGATTGGGAAATATCCCCAGGCAGGGAGTATCTGCTTCTTCCGAATGGGCGCACATCAGCTGAAGGCCGAGACAGATTCCCAGCACTGGCTGCGTCAAAGACGGAATCACCCGGTCCAGCCCATGCTCCTTGAGATAGGCCATCGCAGAACTTGCTTCCCCCACTCCGGGGAAGATGACATGTGAGGCGGCGCGTAGCGCCGCCTCATCGTCCGTCAGAACGGCATCGACGCCCAATCTGGCAAGTGCGAACTTCACCGACTGCACATTGCCTGCGTTGTATTTGACGATCGCTACCGACATCAAAGCGTTCCTTTTGTTGAAGGCATCGCATCCGCATCTCCGCTTCGTGCTACCGACATTCCCAACGCACGGGCGAAGCCCTTGAAGATAGCTTCGACGATGTGGTGCGAATTATCGCCCGCCGCCTGGATATTCAGGTTCATGCGCGCAGCATCGCTGAGCGACTTGAAGAAGTGGCTGAACATTTCCGTCGGGACATCTCCGACCCGCTCGGCGATCAGGTGCACGTTCCAGACCAGCCAGCTTCGACCGGACAAGTCGATGGCGATGTGCGCCAGGGCATCGTCCATAGGAGCTGTGAATCCGTATCGCCCGATGCCCCGCCGATCTCCGAGTGCCTGATCGAGCGCCGTGCCGAGAGCGATGGCCGTGTCTTCAATTGAGTGGTGTTCGTCAACTTCCAGATCGCCCTTACATCGAACGGAGAGATCAATTCCGGAGTGCCGAGCGATCTGATCCAGCATGTGATCCAGAAAACCCAGCCCCGTGCGACAGTCGGATCTCCCCTTGCCATCCAGATTCAGTTCGATCGTGATGTCGGTTTCATTGGTCTTGCGGCGAACGAAGCCGGTCCGGGCGATCGACGAGCGATCCGCATCAAGTCGAACAGATACTGCGCGTGCGTGTCCGTCCAGTTCCTCGGCGGCAGCCATCACCTGTACGTGTGGTCCCAGCGAATCGAGTCCTTCCCGGGTTGCTTTCTGGAACGTGATCTTTCTGACGAACGAGTCCAGAGAAACACCCGAATAAGCGCGTGCCGATCCGTTCGTCGGAAGTGTATGATTGGTGCCCGACGCATAATCACCCAAAGACTCGGGTGTCCACGTTCCGATGAATACCGATCCAGCCTGTATTACCTGTTCGGCCAACGTTTCTGCGTGATGCGTCTGTATGATCAGGTGCTCCGGAGCATATGTATTCACAACCGAGAGCGCCTCTTCTGCAGAATTGCAGACGACGATACGGGCATTGTTGAGAGCAGCGCGCGCAATGTCCGCGCGGGGAAGATCGACAAGTTGTTGTTCGACCGACTCCATGAGCGCTTCGGTCTCAATGGCGCCTACCGACACCACAATCACGTCGCTGTCCGCTCCATGCTCGGCCTGGGCAATCATGTCCGCTGCTACGAACGAGAGGTCTGCCGACTCGTCAATCAACAGGGCTACTTCAGTCGGACCTGCCGGGATATCGATGGCCACTCCATCGGCGGCAACCAGCCGCTTGGCAGTATCAACCCACTGGTTTCCAGGTCCAAAAATCTTGTCGACTTTCGGAATCGTTTCCGTTCCGTAGGCCATCGCCGCTATCGCCTGCGCACCACCGACGGGGTAAACAATCGCAATACCAGCTTCAGCCGCCGCAATCAGGATGGCGGGATGAATCGAGCCATCCTCAAGAGGGGGAGTGCAGAGCACGATCTCCGGGCATCCGGCCAGTCGGGCTGGAAGGGCCAGCATCAGGACGGTGGAGAAGAGCGGCGCTGTGCCGCCCGGGATGTATATACCCACACGCTCGATCGGGACGGACTTTCTCCAGCAGGTCACGCCCGGAGATGTTTCGATCAGGCTGACTTGCTCCTTTTGGGCCCCATGAAAGGCGGATATGTTGCGGCTTGCCACCAGAATCGCCCTTTCGAGCTCATCAGGTAGGGAAGGCACGGAAACAGGAATCCGTAGATCAGATAAGTCGACGCCGTCAAATTCCGAGGTGAATCGCCTCAGCGCTTCGTCTCCTTCTGCGATGACAGCCGTGACGATTTCCGCCACCCTGTCAGTCAGGTCGTCTGCTTCAACGGCCCGACGACGGCAGATGTCTTCAATGTCCAGGTCTGGCGTATACGAAATAACATTCATGATCAGAGCACCAGTTTTTCGATCGGCACGACCAGCATGCCTTCTGCTCCGGCATCCTTGAGCGAATCGATTACGTCCCAGAACGAATTCTCAGGGATGACTGAGTGTACAGAGCTCCAGCCCTCCTCGGCCAGCGGCATCACGGTCGGCGCTCGCATACCCGGGAGGATTCCAGACACCTCGTCGATGGACTCGTTCGGGACGTTCATCAGGATGTAGCGGTGATTGCTCGCGCGTTGGACGGACTGAATCCTGAAGCGCAGCCTGTCGAGGAGCGCGGATTTCTCAGGCTCCAACTCTGCGCCCGCAATCAGAACGGCTTCAGAACGCAGAACGACATCAACCTCTTTCAGTCCGTTGCTGATGAGCGTACTGCCTGAACTGACTATATCGCAGATTCCGTCCGCCAGTCCTATTCCAGGAGCTATTTCGACTGAACCGGAAATCTGGTGGATGGACGCATCGACTCCTTTCTCTTCGAAATAGCGACCCAGCAGAACTGGATAGGAGGTGGCAAAATGCAGTCCATTCAGGTCCTCCAGGGATTCGTAGGGGTGAGACTTCTGGACAGCCAGAGAAAGTCGGCATTTGGCAAATCCCAGTTGGTCGAGAACCTGCACGTCACGAGCCTTTTCAAGGACGACATTTTCTCCCACGATACCGGCATCGGCAACACCATCAGCAACATATCCCGGAATATCATCATCGCGGACGAACAGCACTTCCAGGTCAAAATGCTCGGCGACCACGCGAAGTTTGCGGTCCGGCTTGCTGGCCTTGATTCCGCAGGCTGACAGGAGATCGGTCGTAGCTTCCGAAAGCCTGCCTGAACTCTGAATGGCGAGTCGTAGTCTGTTACTCATTGTACTGTTATGATTGAAATCCGAAGGGAAGCTGAATTCCCCAGTTGATTGAGCGCAATAAAAAAGGCACCCCGATACGCGACCGAGATGCCCTGATAGGTTTAATCAGTGGATATCTGGTCAGAAACCGGGTCCGTGATGGTGGGTGTTCTTGACAGCGCGACCTGCATGATGGCGTGTGCTCATCATGGTTGCATTCAATTCTGCCAGTAGGATGGTCATGTGTCCGGTATCCAGTAGATTAGGCGCAGCATCGGCTGCTGCGAGGGCCAAATATATGACCGGGCTCTGCAATTATCACCAACAAAACGTGAAGACACGTTTTTCGGACTCGAATGGTGCGTAAAGCGAAAGATCAGTTTTCAACTTCGCTGGCCTGGACCAGCGACGACCCGATGGGCCTTGTCGTCGATCGGGCGGAGGGGCCGTATATCTATCTGGATGACGGATCCCGTCTGATCGACTTCATTTCAGGAATCGCAGTTTCCTCAATCGGTCACCGCCACCCCTATGTATTGAGCGCCATTCAGCATCAACTTGATCGTCACCTTCATGTGATGGTCTACGGTGAGTTCATTCAGGAAGCACAGGCAGGGTTTGCCTCAGATCTTACGGACGTCCTGCCAGCATCGCTGGATTCGGTGTATTTCACCATGACCGGGACAGAAGCCAATGAAGGCGCCCTGAAGCTGGCGAAGAAACACACCGGTCGAACGAAGCTGATATCGTTTCGGAATTCCTACCACGGCGACACACACGGATCGCTTTCGGTTACGGGCCGGGATGTGTATCGGGACCCGTTCCTGCCGTTACTTCCAGAAGTGGAGTTTCTGGAGTTCGACAATATCGAATCGCTGGATGCGATCGATGATCAAACCGCTTGTGTGATTACCGAGCCCATTCAGGGCGAAGGAGGAATAATCGTTCCATCGCGCGAATGGCATCAGCGCTTGAGGGAAAGGTGCACGAACCAGGGAGCCCTTCTGATCTTCGACGAGATTCAGACGGGTTTCGGGAGAAGCGGCAGTCTTTTTGCCTTTGAGCAGTTCGGTGTGATACCGGATATCATCACGTTCGCCAAAGCGATGGCTGGCGGGATGCCGCTGGGCGCATTCGTCGCATCGGCGGCAATCATGGCCTCGTTCCGCAACGATCCTCCGCTAAGCCATGTCACGACGTTCGGAGGTCATCCGGTTTCGTGCGCCGCGGCACGTGCTACGCTGAAGGTATTGAAGCAGGAAAACCTCGCTGAGCGGGCAGGCTGGATTGAGGAAAGGGTGAAAACCACCTTGTCTCACCGCCACATTGTCGAAATCAGGGGAATGGGAGCGATGCTCGGATTGGAGCTGAGGAGTGCCAATTTGACCGCTGAAGTGGTGGGGGAGTGTAGAAAAAATGGCGTTTTACTGGGATGGACCCTTCATTCCAACTCCCTTATACGCATCGCGCCGCCTCTGAACATATCAGAGGCGGCGCTTGATGCCGCATTGAATGTCATTCGAGCAGCGCTCGATAACGCTTAGCCGCCGTATTTGGCTGGGATCGGTCCTCCCGACTCAATTGACTGCCAGAAGATGTTCACGACCCACCAGCGGTTTCCATCATTGAAGAGTTGAAAACTATTGATGCCACCCGTGAAAGGTTTTTCATCTTCAAGTGTTCTACGGGACTCATACGTGCTGAAATTGTGTGAGATATTGCCGTAGCGTTCTTCAAGACGATGTACCTCTTTCTCGAAAAAACCGATCTGGGTAATCTGTTGGCCCGGTCCGCTGATGTAATCTTCGACACTCATGAAACGCATCCCGCAGTTTCCGTTGTTGGGATTGCATCCGCCGAACGCGAGTTGCGCTTCGGGTCGAAAGAGTGATCTGAAGCGATCCCAGTCGCGTTCGACTCCGGCGCCGCCCGAGATTACATCGTAGACTGCAGCCATGACGCCATCTATGGTTTCTACATCGGCTGGGAATGGTTCGGGTACGTCCGGCGTTTGCTGCGCCTGGGCTGGCACGATGACGAGGAACATGAAAAGGAAGAGCAGTGCGTAACTGCGCAAAGATTTTGGCATAGTATCGGTGGATTGGTCGTCCGTTTATGAAAGGATGCTAGTTGGCGACGGACCGAAATCCAATACGGGCACTCTACGAAGAAGGTTGCCTGTCAAAAAGGGCATTCACACGTCACCGATACTCGTCTTAGTACAGGTCGTATCGTCCCAAACGGCCTTCCATGGCTCCATTGACAAGCTCACGTTTCCATTTTGTCCGAAGGCCGACACTTTTCAGCAACTCCGGTTTTCCGACATAAATGTATGCGGTCGAATCCGTGCACTTCTGTTTCAGAAAGTCTCCGAGTGACTTGTAGAATGTTTCAATTCCTCCCCCGCGACCCATGCGAACTCCATACGGCGGGTTTGTGACGATCACGCCCGAATTAAATTCTTCAATGTTCTTGAAGTCCATCTGCCGGAGCTCAACAGAATTGGAGCCAGGTAGCATCGACAGATTTTTTTGAGCAAATCGAATGGCTTCAGGGTCAATGTCGCTGCCAGAAATCAGGCCCTTTTCCACTGGTACGATGGCTCCGTTGACCTGCTTTCTCTGTGCTTTCCAAGCCGCTGCGTCAAAATCCGGCATCTGATCAAATCCGAATCGATCGTGGAGAAATCCTGATGGTATCTTTGCGGCCGCCATCAGAGCCTCCGCGAGGATGGTTCCCGATCCGCACATCGGATCCAGCAGTGGAATATCGCCTTTCCACTCGCTCATGCGAATGATGGCGGCCGCCACTGTTTCCTGAATCGGAGCTTCCAGTGCGTCGATCCGGTATCCGCGTCGGTGCATGGATCTCCCTGAAGCATCGAGGCTGATAGTGGCGCGGTTGTTATCGATGTGCAGATTTAGAGACACATCCGGGTTGTAGCGATCAACGGAGGGTCTTGAACCTGTTTCGTCTCGAATCGAATCAACGATCGCATCTTTGAGCTTCAGCGCTGCATATTTTGAATGGCGTATGCGGCTGTGAGAAACGGTCGCAAAAATGGCGAAGGTCTTCTCTACTCCGATTAGAGACATCCAGTCGAGCTCGCGAGCACGCTTGTACAGATATCTGTCACTGTGGCAGTCAAACGTCCTCATGGGCGCAAGGACACGCGTGGGTATTCGGGCCTGATAAACAATGGAGCGTAGCGTCGGGGCATCTGCAGAAAACTGCACGCCACGATACGCTTCCTCGACGGCGGTCGCCCCGAGTTCACTCAGTTCATCGCATCCCAGAATTTCCGTGGGGTGCGCTACCTGGGCGAAGTACTGACCGTGTTCCTGGTAGAGATAGTCCACGTTATCGCAATATCGAGGACAGCGCTCCGGCGGTACCGTCGTTGGGGGATGGTTCAATTCCCATCACCGAGGCCATCGCGTTGTAGATCTCTATGTTCAGGAAGGGAGCGATCGTCACGCCGTCGCGAAAGCCCGGGCCGTGCGCGATAAAGGTGGCGCGCATGGACTCGAGTTCGTTGTCATAGCCGTGCGTTCCGCCCATAAATCTGCCCGGATTCTGGTCAGCAAACTCGCGAGTTCTCGCGAGCGACCATCCGTCATCTATGTGTCCGATGATATCCGGAATACGAACGTGACCGGAATAGTGGAATCGCTCGGGGAAGTCCTCTTTCAGATACACGTGCATGTTCGGATGGGCATCCTTGAGGGCATTGTATACGGTGTCCGTTCTCCCTTCAGCCGTGTGTAGGCCAAGCACTGGAGTACCGTCGATATGGGTCAGATCATCTAGATTGATGAATTCATCGAGCGCGATGACGCGATCAGGCGACAATTGGGACATTCCGTGGTCAGCCACGATAATAATGTTTACACTGTCGTAGATGCCTCTCGATTCGAGGCCCGCGATAAGGCGCCCGAAAACGGCGTCAATGTCTGCGACAGCATCCCCCGTGGCTTCGGATTCCGGTCCGTTCCTGTGTCCTGCGTCGTCGATGGAACTGAAGTAGGCAGAAATAAATTGTGGCCGTTCGCTTTCAGGCATATCCAGCCATGCAAGCACCTGATCTACGCGATCCTCAGCTGACACGCTTCCGTCATACCGATACCAATAGTCCGGCCGCACGCCATCAAATGGGGTTTCGGAGCCGACCCAAAAATATGTCGCTGCATGGCCACCTTGTTTCTGGACGGCGGTCCAGATCGGCTCACCATCACTCCACCATCTTGGGTCTTCAATGGCTTCACGGTCAGAAATGGCAAAGGTGTCATCCAATTCCGAATCATACATGGAGTTGGATACAATGCCGTGGCTTGACGGATACTTGCCCGTAACGATACTGTAGTGATTCGGAAATGTCTTCGAAGGATACACCGGCTTCATTCCTTCATTCGCGTGTGCGCCGCCCGCGATCAGTCGATCCAGATTCGGTGTTTCATACCAGTCGATGTAATGAGATCTCAATCCGTCCACGGAGATGAGAATTACCGTGTTCTCAAAGGATGCAGGGTCGGTTGCTACACTTGCAGGATCCTGGGAGCATCCGGATAGGAGAAATAAGGCGGTGAAGAGGTGCAAGAATGAGCGCATGTGACAGAACGCCAGTTGACTGCGGTGATCGGGGCAGACAGGATATCGCTCCCCGAGTAAAGAATACAGTCCGTGGTGCAGGATCCTTGAAAAGCTAATGCTTCGGGCTAACGACAGGAACCCTTGATGAAAGCCTACTGTTGTAGGGCCGATTGGCGAACAACGCCAGAAATCAAGAAAATTCAGCCACTTGGATGCAGATAGCTGACCTCACATTTCCTGATCGACCCATCTTCCTCGCTCCTATGGAAGATGTGAGTGATCCTCCATTTCGCTTGATGTGCAAGCGTTTTGGAGCGGACATGTTGTACACGGAATTTATTTCGTCAGGAGGTCTGGCCTACGGCGCCGAAGGATCGCATCAGAAACTCGACATCTACGAAGAGGAGCGACCCGTTGCCATTCAGATATTCGGCGGCGACGTCGAGCAGGTTCGTCAGGCCACGAGGGTTGTGGATGCTGTTGGCCCGGACATCATCGACATCAATTTTGGGTGTCCCGTCAAGAAGGTGGTTCGCAAAGATGCCGGTGCCGGAATCCTGCGGAATCTGCCGAAGATGCAGGAAATCACGGCAGCCGTCATAGAGGAATCGAGCCGTCCGGTGACTGTCAAAACGCGTCTGGGGTGGAACGATCAGAGTATCCATATTCTGGACGTTGCCCGCATGCTGGAAGAGACGGGTGTCAAAGCGCTGGCCGTGCACGCAAGAACACGTTCGCAGTTGTACAGGGGAGAAGCCCGATGGGAGTGGCTGCGACGAATCAAGGACGAGTCCGGCATATCAATTCCGCTCATCGGGAACGGTGACGCCAGTTCACCTGAGCGCATAGAGGCGATGTTTGATGAAACGGGAGTCGACGCCGTGATGATCGGACGCGCTGCCATCGGGAATCCGTGGATCTTCCGGGAAGCCCGTATTTTCAGGGAAACGGGTGAAATGCCACCAAGACCTGACTGGCAAGAGCGTTGTGAAGCAGTTGCCGAGCACCTGGCTCTGAAATGTGAATGGCTGGGAGAACGAAAGGGCGTTCTCGAAATGCGTCGGATGTACGGAGGCTATTTCAAGGGATTCAAAGGAGCAAGCCGCCTTCGTCACCTGATTATGGAAGAATCCACACTGGATGGCGTGCTCGAAGTGCTTCTCAATTTCACGGAAGAAGATGCGGAGACAAAGATTCCGGCAATGAATGTAAAGGCGGTGGCAGTAAAAGCTTCACTTCCTGTGGCCACAAGAAAACGGGTCGAATCAGTCTGACGAGTCCTCCAGATACTCCTCGCCACGTCCTTTTATGTTTTCGTCCCAGTGCTGCATCCATGAAGGGCTTTCCGTGGAAAGACGCTCCCAATCGATGTCCATCGCGTTGATTTCGGCTTCCCTCATCCATTGGGGAAGCCGTGACCGGTCGAGATCAGTTCGTGCAGGAATCCGGAAGTACGTATTTGCCTGCGAGATCAGAGCGTCTTCGCTCGTTACAAACTCGTAAAACAGCCGGGCCGCGTCGAGTGCCGGGCCGTTCTTGACCAGCGCAATGGCATCGTTCAGGACGGGTGTTCCACTTTCGGGCAATGAAAATGAGAATGGATATCCGTTCAACTCAGACTGGATATACGTGTCAGGCATATTCCAGAGCGAGAGGTCGCCTTCTTGCCGCGCGATCTTCAGATACAGCTGGGTTGGGTCGGCGGCGTAGGTCTTCGTGTTCATGTCAAGCCGGGCAAGCCATCGATAGCCCTCTTCGACAGATTCCTGACGCATAATCAGAGCACCCCAGATCGTTCTCATAGTCGAACTGGCGAGTGGGTATCGAATGATGATTCGGTCTTTCCATTCTGGCTCTAGAAGGTCATCCCAGTCGCGTGGGATCTCACCCTCCACGACCGTGCTGTCATTGAAAAGGAGAACCTCGGGAGTCAGATAGGTCGCGAACCATGAATGGTCATCGGCGCGCGCTTCGTCGGGTACGGCATCTGCCCAGGAGGGAGTATATGCCTCGAGCAGGCCTTCACCGGCGGCTCGCGAAAAAGTCGGACTGTCGCCGCCCCACCACAGGCTCGCAGTCGGATTAACCTTTTCCGTTCGGACTCGATCGTACGCATCCTGACCACCCATATCCAGCCACTGTACATTGATATCCGGGTGCTCGGCCTCGAATGCCAGTTCGTAATCGCCCAGCATTTCCTTGCCGTGTGGCGAATACACGACGAGGGCAGTGCGATCATCAGAGGCGCACCCAATGAGCAGCGAAACGATAAGAAAAAGTGGCAGTGATTGACGCATCGGCGAGCACTGTTTTTGGGTTCGGGGCTTGAGGTTCGGGGTGTAATCAGCGACTCCAACGTTCGAGAAGGCCCGTCGATCCGCCCAGGGTCACGTACTCAGCCAATCCGACGCAGTCGCGCCAGCCGAAGCAGCAGCTTTTTCTGGCCCACCTCTTCGAAAAACACAACAGCCTTGGCCTGCTGGCCCGCTCCTTCCATCGATACAACTTTCCCTTCACCGAAGAGGTGATGCTCGACCTGCATTCCTGGAGCAATATTGGCGCTTTCCTCTTCGTCGTAAACGATGCGTCTTTCTCCAGATGCGGGTTTTTTCTGCGCCGTTTCGCGGAGGTTTTTTCGGTAGTAGTGGGGATCCATCTTCTGATAGGATGGACCACCTGCCCGGCTTTTGAATCGATCCTTTTCGGGATCAAATGACTGGCCTGTCTCGGTCCGCAGGAGTTCTGGGTCGATTTCCTCGAGGAATCGACTCCGCATCATGGGAGTCTGTTCACCAAACCGGAAGCGGCTTCGTGCATGCGAAAGAAAGAGAAGGCTTTTGGCGCGAGTGGCACCCACGTAGAACAACCTTCGCTCTTCTTCCAGTTCTTTGGCGTCTTGAGCCGCCATCTGCAACGGAAAGAGGTTCTCCTCCATGCCAGTCAGGAAAATGACAGGAAACTCCAGGCCTTTCGAAGCATGCAGCGTCATGAGCGTGACCCGATTTTCCGAGTCTTGAGTCTCATCTGCATCCGTGAGAAGCGACACGTCCTGAAGGAACGCGCTGAGGGTTGATTCTTCGCCTTCGTTCTGGGAGAATTCGGCGATGGCGTTCAGGAGCTCCTGCACGTTTTCCCAACGGACGAGATTCTCGGGCGTGTTTTCTTTTCGCAGGTCATCCAGAAGTCCCGAATCACGGATGAGTGCTTTGGCCACTTCGGCGGCGGGCTCGGTTGCCGCCCGATCTCGGTAGCTGCCAATCATGTCCCGGAAGCCGGCAACCGCGCCCGCCGCCCGGGGTCCGAGACCAACTTCGTCCACCTGCTCGAGCGTTTCCCAGGCGCCGATGTTCATTCTTGCCGCGTAGCCCCAGAGCTCTCCCTGGGTCTTCGCGCCGATACCGCGTGTCGGAAGGTTGATCACTCGCCGCAGACTGGCAACATCATTCGGGTTTACGACCAGTCGCAGATAGGCCAATGCGTCTTTGATTTCGCGCCGCTGGTAAAACGAGACGCCGCCGACTACCCGGTACGGAATTCCGCCCCGGCGAAGAGAGTCTTCGAGTGAGCGGCTCTGTGCATTGGTGCGATACAGGACGGCAAAGTCCTTGTTCAGGTGGCCCAATCGTACCTGAACGTCTCGGATTCGACGTTCTACTTTCTGCGCTTCATCTCTCTCCGAAATCGATTCGAGAAGAATGATCGGGTCTCCTTCATCGTTGTCCGTCCAGAGCTTCTTGTCGATCTGGTGCCGATTGTTTTTGATGATCGAATCGGCCAGTCGAACGATTTTCTGGGAGGAGCGATAATTCTGTTCCAGACGGACGGTTGTAGCGTTGGGGTAATCACGCTGGAACGAAAGCATGTTCGTGATATCTGCTCCGCGAAACGCATAAATACTCTGCGCATCATCTCCCACAACGCACAGGTTGCCCTGTTTCTTGGCCAACATGCGGGCCAGCAGGTACTGGGCCTTGTTGGTGTCCTGATATTCGTCGATGTGGATGTAGCGCCATCGGCTCTGATACTTTTCGAGCACATCAGGGTGATTGTCGAACAGTTGGATGGGTTTGAGCAGCAGGTCATCGAAGTCCATCGCGTTGGCGTTGCGAAGCTCATCCAGATAGGGCTGATAAAGTTCTGCAGCCCGGACCTGCGCCGGAGAAACGGCCAATTGCGCGTATTCCGCCGGAGAGACCATCCTGTTTTTTGCGCCCGAAATCATATGCTGCACGGAGCGCGGCTTTACCTGCTGGGTATCGATTCCGAAGCGATGCATGAGGTCGCGAAAGATGCGTCGACTGTCATCCGTGTCGTAGATCGAGAAGTCGGACGTGTACCCGATGCGATCTCCGTCTACTCGCATGACCCGGGCGAACATCGAGTGAAATGTCCCGATGGCCATGCCACGACCAACCTCTTCACCAACCAGATCCAACACCCGCTCCTTCATTTCCCGGGCAGCCTTGTTGGTGAATGTGATCGCCAGGATTTCCCACGGCTTCGCTTTTCCTGTGGCAAGAAGATGCGCGATGCGATGCGTGAGCGTCCTGGTCTTACCCGATCCCGGGCCTGCCACAATCAGGACTGCACCGTCTGATGCGACAACTGCTTCCTGCTGGACTTCGTTGAGTCCATCAAGAATATCACTTGCGGACGTGGAGGCCGATGGGCTGTGCTCGTCAGGAAGCAGCGTGAACTGGGTCATCTAAAAACAGAAAATGTAAAGTCTGGGTACGAATCGAAGTGGGCTCTAATCCACATCTACGGTCGGAACGGTTTCATCTTTTGCCTTCCTGATTCCGGGGCCGTAGGAGAGGGGGCAAGATACGCGAACACCAAAAACACCGCTGCTCTTTTAAAGTGATTCTTGGGCATTTCTTGGCCGCGTGTATATTCCACGACGCATTCGCCCAAGAACCCACTACGGATATGGATTTCATTGCACTTCTTCGCGGTCTTCTCGGACTGGCGACGATCCTCGGACTGGCCTACCTCGCTTCAAACAACCGGAGTCGGATCAGTTGGCGTATGGTGCTCTCCGCACTGGGATTGCAGCTGATTCTGGCCATATTCCTGCTCAAAGGCGCGGATATGGGCGAATTTTTCGCTCCCCTGGGCTGGCCCAAGATGTTTTTCTCGTGGGTGAGTGGATTTTTTGTTCTGGTTTTGAACTTCACGACCGCAGGAGCAGAGTTCATCTTCGGTGATCTGGCCAAGCCCGTCGGTACAGAAGGAAGTATGGGTCAGTTCTTCGCTTTCCAGGTGCTCCCCACCATCATCTTCTTTGGTTCGCTGATGGCTGTGCTGTATCACCTCGGCGTGATGCAGAAAGTGGTGCAGGGAATGGCCTGGGCAATGAATCGCGCTCTTGGCACCAGTGGTGCTGAAAGTCTGTCCGTGACGGCCAATATTTTCGTTGGCCAGACGGAAGCCCCGCTGGTTGTTCGACCGTACCTGAAGGGAATGACCATGTCCGAATTGATGGCTGTCATGACGGGAGGCATGGCCACGATCGCTGGTGGTGTGATGGCCGCCTACATCCAAATTCTGGGCGATCCCTATTCGATCGCAATGGGTGTCACGCTGGATGCCGGAAGGCTCATGTTCGCGGAGCAACTGCTGGGCGCCAGTATCATGGCAGCTCCGGCCGCTCTTCTACTGGCCAAAATGCTGATTCCTGAGGTTGACGAGCCCGAAACGAAAGGTGCTGTCAAGATCGAAGTAGAGAACCGCTCGGCCAACGTCATCGACGCGGCAGCCTCTGGTGCATCCGACGGTCTCAAGCTTTCGCTCAACGTCGGTGCCATGCTTCTGGCCTTCCTCGCCCTGATTGCTATGCTGAACTACATCATTGGGTGGGGCGGTGGATTGTTTGGTCTTACGCTTTCGATTGAGCAGCTTCTCGGATGGGGCTTGTCGCCTCTGGCGTGGCTCATCGGTATTCCTTCTCAGGATATTTTCGAATTCGGATCGTTGCTGGGGACAAAGGTGATTGCCAACGAATTTGTCGCCTATCTGAATCTTGCTGGTTCGATAGCAGCGGGATCATTGACGGCCAAGACCATCACCATGGCCACATTTGCGTTGTGTGGTTTTGCCAACCTCTCTTCCATCGCAATTCAGATCGGAGGAATAGGTCCACTTGCCCCTGAGAGAACCTCGGATCTGGCCAAATTGGGTGTAAAAGCGGTTCTAGCCGGGACATTTGCCAACCTGATGACGGCAACGATCGCGGGTATTCTGATCTAAAAAGGGGCGCCGAAAGGCAGCGACCGAAAAGCAGCGACCGAAAGGCTGCGACCGAAAGGCTGCGACCGAAAGGCTGCTATTCGGAACCAAACCGGACCTTCATCCGGGTCCAGGAAGGAATCGGATTGGATCGGCCGCCGCGAAGGACATATGCCGGCTGCCAGCGCATCTCAGTGATGGCCCGCATAGCAATGCGATCGAGAATGGGGTGGACTCCTTCGAGTTTCTTCAGTGCAATTGGCACGCCTTCTTTGTTGAGCGCGACCTGGGTGAACACGACTCCGGAAATCCCCTTTTCCTTGAGACTGTCCGGAATGACGATAGGGATGTCTTCACCAAGTTTCGTAAGACTTCTGGGGTAGGTGAAGTGACGAGCCAGTGTTTGATACGCCTGTCTTTGATACTGGCTGATGAGAGGCTGAACGTCGCCTTCCAGATTAACACCTTTCATCTTGGGAATAACGAACCGGTCGAACAGCGAATCGACGATATCGGGTTCGTTTCGGAATAGTTCAATCAGACTTTCTTTGACATACTGATTGAATTTTCGCTGGGCCATCTCCATGTCCACAGAAGAATTGCCATCCAGTGTCAACGACAAGAGGTAGCTGCCGGGTACGCCCATGTCTTCCATGGTTTCCAGTGGTCGGAAAGCGTTGACGGTATCCGCGCTGATATCCCACCAGTACGTGGAATTGCCATCCCATCCCTTGGGACTGGACACGGGTATTTCCTTCTCTTTGCTGCATCCAGAAAAGAGAAAGGCGATAGCCAAAACTGGTATGATGATCGCGAATCGTCCCATGGTCCAAAATAATCCCTGCAAGTATCGGAAAAGACACTGGGAGGGTGCAAATGTTGCGAATGTTGTCTCTTTCACTTCAGAGACAAGAATATTTAGTCAGGCCTGGGCGAGTGTTTCGGTGACAAGACGAACGAAGTATTTGCGTCGGTCCATCGCCACGACCTTTACATTGCTGCCCGCTGAAATGAAATCACCTTCGGTGACAACCTCGATCCGTTCGCCTTCGATTTCTGCAACGCCTGTTGGTCGCAGTGGCGTAACGGCGACTCCTTTTTTGCCCAGATATCGAGCTCGATGTTCGCTTTCTTTCGCGACCAGTTTGTCATCCGACTTGAGACTGGAGGATAGGATAAACCTGTTCCAGGCCCCGGATCTCCACAGCCACCAGAAAGCGCCGCCAGTGACAACACTGGCTCCACCCATGGCCATGAATCCTCCCAACGCGCCCGCCTGAAGAAAAGCCATGGTTACCGCCGCGAGCATCATCAGCGCCCCGAGGACGCCAATAACATTGAGTCCCGGTATCAGATAGACTTCTGCGATGATGAGCAGAACACCGACGATGATGAGGGCGATAGGAAGAAGCAATTCGACTTGGATCGAGTGAAAAAAGACGTATCCGTCAGGTTTACGTAAAGATACGAAGATGTTGCAGTGGCGGCACGAGGCAAAATACGATATCGCCTTTACGCTAGAGGTTCGGGACCAGTTCGGAATAAGTTCGGAACAAGTTCGGAACAAAATCGCGTCTTTTCAGGCTGGAGACTGAGAGTCACCGTCGTCGGCGGGAGAGGTGAGTCTTTTGGTTTCCCGAACGAGGACTCGCGCACCCTGCACGTCTACAACCTCGATGGACTCCCCTTTTTCGATGTATTCACCGGAAGTGACAACATCGATCCGATTTCCATCAATCTCAGCAGCTCCGGCTGGTCTCAGTGAAGTGGATGCAATTCCGTGCCGACCAATAATATCAACGTTCGAGTCAGCGGATGTGTATCCCGAGTCGGAGGAAAGAACAGGCGAAAGCACCAATTGGGAAAATCGTTGCGTCTTCGGGAGGAACCGACCCAATGAAAACAGGAGGATTACGAACATGACCATCGTGGCCGCCAGAGTTGAAACGGCGGAGCCAACGAAGTCGACGGATGGGAATGAGAATCCAATATTCCCGATCAGGGAGACGCCCAGCGAAATCACAATGGCGATGAGGCCCGAAATGCCTGCAATTCCAAAACCGGGTATGACAAAGATTTCGGCGGCCAGCAATAAAAGGCCGATGACGAAAAGAACTATCTCCCAGCTCTCGACGAGACCGAGCAGATAGTGGGGGCCGAAAAAAACGGCGGCTCCAAAGAGAGCGATGAGGCCAGGAAAGCCCACTCCAGGGGTCTGTAGCTCAAAGTAGAGGCCACCCAGCATCATGAGCATCAAGATTGACTGGACGACAGGCGAGGAAAAGAATCTCAAAAGGCTTTCGGCTGAGCTCAGTTCATGGGCTACACGTGTCGCTTCAGTGAGCTTGTAGAGTTCGAGCAGGTCGTCGATGGACTCCAGTTCAGCATCAGCCACGCCCAGTTTTACTGCTTCGATCGTGGTCAGTGTCAGAACACTGCCTGCTTCGCTCACTCCTTCAACTTCGAGCTGCTCGTCCACCATTGCCGCGGCAATATCCGGATCTCGTCCATTGGCTTCGGCCGTAGACCGCATCAACGAGCGCATATAACTCTGATATTTGTCCGGCGCCGCTTCTCCTCCAACTCCTTCGACCACCGTCGCCGCCCCGATGGACGCACCGGGTACCATGACAATCTTGTCGGCAGCGTAAGAGATCAGGGCGCCGGCCGACGCTGCATTCTTGTTGATAAACGCCACGGTCGGGACTGATGCGTCAAGCACCGACTGCCGAATTTCATCCGCAGCATCGAGAAGGCCGCCAAAAGTGTCGACATCGAATACGATTAGGCCGGCAGACGCATTTTCGGCGTCGGTGATGGCACGATCCAGATATCGAGCCAGAGGATTGTCGATCATTCCCGTCACCGGTACCACATAAACAGGTCCTGAGAGCTCATTCTCGAATGACAGGGCTGATTGCCGCGCCTGCAGTTCGCTGTCGAAGGTCGCGGTCAGCAGCAGGACTATCGGGATGATCTGAAGTGCTTTTCTCATGGGTCAATCAATACAGGTGTTCCAACTTCAACAATATCCCACAGCCGGTCAAGTTGAACGTTCTGAATTGCCACGCAGCCTTGAGTCCAGTTTTGCCGGGTGCCCGTTCCATCTCCATGGATTTCAATCCAACCACCCAGTTCCGTGTTCATCGGGGGCATCGAAAACGACTCTTCTGCCGTCACTATCGACTCGTACTGCTGCTGGGTAATCAGTTCGTTTTCCATTCCACGCTTGGCATCTTCAGCATTCGGGTAGTTGAGGACGAGAGCTTTGTAGAATTGGCTGTTCGGATTTTTTGATGCGACGAAAAACTCTCCTTCCGGTGTTCTCCAATGATCCGGGTCGCCGTTGCTTCCCCTACGTTCCTTATCAGCGAAAAAATTGTATCCAAGATCCGTGGGTATGCGGGCGATAAGATTGGCTCCGCGATAGGCGAACAGCGTCTGTGACGTCTTGGAAATTCTGAGCCAGACATTCGAGACGTTTTCTTCCCGAACCAATCCATTGGCTCCGTCAAATGTTCGGACGCGCTTCCAGCCGGGCCAGAGCGGGTCTTCTTCCTCGACAACGTAAAGGGGCTCGCGAAGTTTGAGCCGCATGTACGCTCTGGTTGTGTCCTGCGCGTGATAGAGTACCGTACGCTGTTTGGTCGCGTAGTAAATGTCCATACCGGGTTCGATCTCCGGGCCGCTCGCCTGACCGGAAGCCAGGTCGTAACCAGGGCCCGGGATTGTCATCAGGACGAGAAGAAGGAATAGTCGAAAGAGAAGCCGGTCCATTTCAATCGGATTTGGTTGGACTCGTTGAGTACACGGTATCCTGTCTCAGGATCCAAGTGTCTCCATTATTGCCTGTCTGCCGCCATTTGGTAGGCTTCGAGCACAGCATCGATGTCATCGAGCGAGCTCACATGGTCTGCGACCTCCTTGGCAGACGCGTCCGCATTTGCCGGTGCGAACGAGTAGCCACACGCTTCGAGGGCACCTGCGTCGCCGTTGGAGTCTCCGATGAACGCGATTTCGCCCATTTCGATATCAAGTGTTCGTCCCAACCATTGAAGGCCCTCCACTTTGCTCAAACCCGGAGGAATGACGTCGATGCTGATGTGCGTGTGGAACGTCTCATAGGTCGGGAAATGGCGAGCCACCCAGTCCTCGATTTCTGCAAGGGCATCGAAGAGCCCATGTTCTTCTTTTCCGGCGAGAGCTGCTTGCGAGACCTTGCCGTAATCCATCCCCAGTCCCGGGCGTGTTCGGATGGCCGCTTCCATGAAGGCTTTTATCTCGCGAAGGTCTTCTTTGACACCATCGGTCAGGCTCGGGTGCAAGGAAGAAAAGCCCGTATTCACATCGAACATGCCGGCGCCAGCTTCGAAGAGTACGGGAGTCGTGATCGAAAGCAATTGCGTCATGGCTTCGACGTATGCGTAGGCGCGACCCGAACAGATTGACAGTGCAGGAAGACTACTTTCTGAGTCCGGGGTGCCTGCTTCGCGGGCAAAACGCGCCAGCTCGCCGAGTCGATCCAGTCGAAACGGCTCATACGGCATGGCGAGACATCCGTCGATGTCGGATACGAACAATCGGATCATCGGGCGATCCTTATTTGCTGTACGCTTCGGCCAAATCGTCGATCAGAGCGTCGGAAATTCCCATGGTACTGAAGCCGCCGTCATGGAAGAGCGTCTGCATGGTGACCATACGCGTGAGATCACTCAAGAGACTGACCGTGTAGTCTGCGCAGGATTCAGCGTCGGCGTTGCCCAGAGGAGCGATGCGCTCGGCGAACTTGAACATGGCGTCGAATCCGGTAATACCCGATCCGGCCGTTGTCATCGTCGGGCTCTGTGAGATCGAGTTGATCCGGATTCCGCGCTTGCCCAATCGATATCCATACGAACGGACGATGCTCTCGAGCAGGGCCTTGGCGTCCCCCATTTCCGAGTATTTTGAGAACGTGCGCTGCGCTCCGATGTAGGATAGGGCCACGACAGAACCACCGTCTTGCAGAGCACCCGTTTCCATGGCCGAGTGGACAACGCGATGCAGGCTTATCGCCGAGATATCGAGCGACTTCTTGAACCACTCATAATTGAGGTCTTCATACGGTCGGTTTTTCCGGACATTCATTCCCATACCGATCGAATGGATGATGAAATCTATTCCACCGTACTCCTCTTTGGCCTGATTGAAGAGAGCATCGAGGTCCTCGGCGCTTGTCGCATCTGCCCAGGCGATTTTGGCCTCGGTTTTGTCAGCCAGTTCGTCCAGTCCGCCCAGTCTTTTGGCAACCGGTGCATTCGAGAGGATGAATCTGCCGCCTTCGCGATATGTGGCTTCGGCTATTTTCCAGGCAATGCTGCTGTCGTTGAGTGCGCCGAAAATGACGCCTTTTTTTCCTTCGAGGAGACCGTGTCCGCTCATGGCTGTGCTTTGGGTGTTGAACAGAATGGGGGTGTTGAACAGGATAGAATCCGCAAAGGTAGCAAATGCGGAGGAGTTATTTGGTATCGGGAGTACGCAGCGGGAGGAGTCGTTCTATCATTTCACGATGAATCAACCCGTTGGATGCGACGATTTCAGATCCCAGAAGGGCATCGTTTGAATCGCTGAAATCTGAATATCGTCCTCCAGCTTCCTCGACCAGAAGGGAGCCTGCCGCAACGTCCCAGGGCATAAGCCCCTGTTCGAAGAAACCCTCGAATCTACCACAGGCTACCCAGGCAAGATCAAGAGAGGCTGAACCCGGCCTTCGCACTCCGCGAGAATCCTGCCAGAAACGCCGGATACACTCTGTATAGCCATCGATGTAGTCAAAGTGTTTGTAAGGAAAACCGGTTGTGATCAGCGAATCGGAAAGTGCTGACTCATTGCTGACGCTACAGGCGTTCGAATCGTAGAACGCTCCCTGACCAAGAATCGCATGAAAAGATTCACTGCGGCAGACATCGTGGATCAGTCCCATCACAGCTTCTCCGTCGAGCAGCAGCGCAATCGAAACGCCATACTGAGGAACGCCGTGCATGAAATTGGTGGTCCCATCCAGCGGATCGATGATCCAGAGGAAGCCTTCGGCATCGCGCAACGAGGACAGCTCCTCCGCGGGTCCTTCCTCAGCCAGAATTCTGTGGTCGGGAAATCTCTCCGCGATGGCGCGCACTATCAACTCCTGAGCTCCTTCGTCTACAAACGAAACGATGTCATTGAGTCCTTTCGCCCGGATTTCGCTTCCGGCTACTGATCCTGCGTGCTTCTGGATAAATGAAGCCGCTTCGACGGCTGCATTTTGGGCTACGCGGAGTGCATCATTCAGCAGGGTCTGACGGTGGGAGTCTTCCATGTGGATCGAGGTGAGGAGATTGTCGTATCATGCAATGCGAACGAGTCCGTCAACCATTCTCACGCGTCCAGGTTCTAGCTGGTATGCCGAAACCGACCCCGTCTTCGACACCTTTCAGCGCAATTGGAGTGATGCTTTTTTTCAGCATTACGATGCTGATGTCGAGTGGCTGCAATCGATCGAAAATATCACAGACTGGTCCTGTAGAAGCAGCGGAAAGGGATTCGATCGTGACGTTTCTGGAGGGGGTGAGTCAGGAGGCGATGCGCTCCGCGTTTCAGAAACTGGAAGGATATACCTATCGGCGTTATCTGCGCACAGAACAGTTTGACGTGGAAGACTTCCTTCTGGCATACACTGAACATATCGTGGATGCCGGGATGGGATCTTCGGGGCGAACAAACACAATTACCCGCGCTGATTCAGGTGGTGCGTTTGATTTCGGGTTTTTCAATCAGTTCGTTTCTGAAAACGTGGACGACCCGGATCCTGTCGACCTTGTGCCGTTTTTGATCGAGGACGAACCCTCTTATTTGAGTCCAAAAAACATCGATCGGTATTCGTTTCGCATGGCCGGCGACACGCTGATGTGGGATCGCTCCGCTCTGATCGTGGAAGTCAATGCGAGGCCGGACCTGGCAGACGGCCTGAATATCCGGCGCGTCCGGCACTATATCGATTCGACGACCAATGAACTGGTTGCGATGTATCTCGAGCGTATTGACCTGGGACTGCTTTTCCGTGAGGAAAGCACCTTTTTCATGCATATCCAGCCGGTTTCAAACGGAGATATGCTGCCGTTCAACACGCGATTTCAAACCATGATCAAGACACCGTTCAAGGGGTCGTACAGGATTCGTACGGTGTCAACTTATACAGACCATCGCCGTAGTCCGAGGGGTTGAGGCTCGGATTGATTAGTCCTGCTGCAGCGGATCGTCAAGGAATAGGGCGGCAAGCTGTACGTCTGTAAGAATTGCGTTCATTGAGAGTATCGAGTCATCGATCGCTTTCGCGAGAACGCCCCGGGCCGCTTCGATCTTTCCTTGCGCAATGAATACCCTGGAAAGTTGAACGTGACCTCGTGGATCTTCGTCGTTCTGAGCGACAGCAATGCGGGCGATGGACTCGGCGCGCGTAGTCTGGCCAAGTTGGAGAGCGCACGCTGAAAGTCGGATGTAGCGATCAATTCCCTTCAGAATAAGTCCACTGGCTGTGTCCAGCGCCGACAGGGCCTCATCCACACGTTCGGTCCGGGCGGCCGTTTCGCATACGAGTAAATGTGCTTCTCCGTCATCAGGCGAAATAGAAGCCGCTTTCCACGCGTCCAGATGCGCTTCTTCCGGTCGATCGAGATCCACAAGAATTGCGGCCCTCAGCTTCAACGCGTCCAGATCCTCGGGACGAGCCATCAGCACCCGGTCTATGCGGGCCTTTGCTTCGAGAAGGCTGTTGCCCGTTGACCATGCGGTATGTGCCCGATGGTATTGGACGTTCAGCTCCGGGGGACGAAATTCCTGACCCTGTGCCACCAGAGAGGTACAACCGACGATCAGTATGAATACGAGTTTTTTCATATGCCTTCGAGAAAGCAATAATCATTCCCGTGAGGGCGAATCATTGCATAGCCGGATTCAGGCTAAATTCTGAAGCGTCTTTTGTGCACAATGCGTGAGGTGTGTCTATTATAGATGACATGACACTATGGATGAAATGACACTACAGATCACATGACATCGGGGCTGAAATGACACTACAGATGACATGACATCGGGGCGCACACCAGATGATGGCCTCTTGAAAGATTCGCCCTTTCCCGTACGGGAGAGTGGTATTGGGATGGGGTTGCGTCATTATGAGCGAACAGATTCTACCAACGCCCGAGCCAGGGATTGGGCGAATCATGGAGCGCGTCACGGTTCCATTGTTCTTGCCGATTATCAGACGTCCGGGCGCGGCAGGTTCGACCGGTCGTGGAGCTCGAATCCAGGACAAAATCTATTGATGACCGTCATCCTTCGGGTGAACCTGCCGCGCCCGGCACTGCTTCCCCTGGCGACGGCAATGGCCGTGCTGACAAGCCTGAAGAAAGTCCATGCCCCACTGTCCCTGGAGGTTAAATGGCCCAACGACGTGCTCATCGATGGAAAAAAATGTGCGGGTATTCTGGTTGAGTCGCCCGAGGAAAACCTGTATCTCGTAGGCATTGGGGTGAACATCAATCAGGACTCGTTTCCGGGTGTGGTTCCTAGCGGTGACCGGAGTGGACCGACGTCCCTTCTCCTTGAATCAGGACTGCGATTTGACCGCCGGGAAATGTACAGTGAGCTACTGGGTCAGATGGAAACGGTAATGCAAAGCATGTTGGAGCCGGATTTTATTCAAGCGTATTCCCGTTTATTGCGCGGTGTCGGCGAGAAGATCTCTCTCTCGACGGGTCATCAGGGCGTTTTTGTCGGATTGAGCGAAGATGGCGGGTTGATTCTGGAGTCGGACGCAGGACGAGACGTGTTTTTTGCCGGAGATGTATCACTCCGCGAACAATGAGCTTCTGCAGTCGTGTGAGTGCTGACTGAAGAATCAGTCCGAAGAAAACCCAAACTGTTGTTGGAATGTGGCTTCTCATAGATATCGGAAACAGTTCGTCGAAGGCGGGCCTCTATGATCCTACTGCCGGCTCGGAGTCGGTTCCGGGCGAAATGGTTGCCACCAAGCGTTTTGAGCATCAGGACCATCTTGAATCCGCCTTGAACGATTTCCTGAGGGGAGCGTCGTTTGCGCGTGTTGGAGCGGTATCCGTCGTTCCCGCGCAGAGCAGGGTGTGGGAAGACGAGTGTCGCCGTCTTCTGGATTGCCAGGTGGAGTTCTACGACGAGAGTTCGAACCTTCCATTTGACCTCACATACCGGACGCCCTCCACGATGGGCAACGACAGGATCGCTGCCGCAGCTGCAGGATGGCGAAGGCACGCTGTTCAGGGACATTTGGGCGTGATAGTGATAGACGTTGGAACGGCTATCAACTACGAGGTGGTCACAAAAGACGGAGTATATCCGGGCGGCGTAATTGCCGCAGGTCCGGGTCTCATCAGAAGTGCTCTGCGCACCGGAACGGCACAACTTCCTGAAGTGAGTCTCGCCGAGAACGTCTGTGCGATTGGTCGGACGACGGATGAAGCGATCCGGTCAGGCGTCATGCACGGCGTTTTGGATTCCATCACTGGAATGGTGGCCCGGATTCAGAATGAGATGGCTTCCGAGTGTGAGGTCGTCCTTACAGGAGGCTGGGGGCAGCGGGTGCAGGAAGCACTTGACAACGGCTGGCATTTTGCCCCCGATCTCGTCCTGATGGGAATCAGCGATCTTATGCGTCTGGCGGACTGATCAAGTCTTCGAGGCGATGTTCGTAGGACAACGACCTGACTCGGGCCAGTACCATGTCGAATGCGACCTCGTTGTAACCGCCTCTCGGAATAATGAGATCTGCGTGGCGTTTCGATGGCTCAACGAATTCGATGTGCATGGGCCGAACTGTACTCTCATACTGTTCAAGAACCGATTCGAGTGTTCTGCCTCTTTCGACCATGTCTCTTCTGACTCGGCGAATCAGACGAATATCATCGTCTGTGTCAACAAAGAGCCGGATATCCATCTTTTCTACCAGCGAAGGCTCTGCAAGGACGAGAATGCCTTCGACAATGATGATCGGAGTGGGGCGAACCTCAATCGATTCCGAAGTTCTCGTGTGCCGGGTGAAATCGTATATCGGCTTGTTGATCGTCTTTCCGCTGAGCAGTTCATCAACGTGTGAGACAAGGAGGTCGGTTTCCAGAGAATCGGGATGATCGAAATTGATCAGAGCTCGTTTTTCAAGGGACATTTCGGCCAGATCCCGGTAGTAGGCATCGTGTTCGAGCACCGAGACGTGGGCTGGGCCCAGTTCCTCATGAAGTCGATGCAGGATGGTGCTTTTTCCCGATCCGGATCCTCCTGCCAGGCCGATGATAACGGGACGCGTCATGGGATTGGTGGCCGATCAACCGCGCTTGATCATGACCAGTTCGTGAGTACGACTTTCTTCGTCATACGAACATAGTGATTCGTCTACTCGGTAGCCATCAGGATGCTTCCATTCCATGATCATCTCCTCATCAAGGCTCTCAATCGTTTCCTTGACGATGTGATTGACCAGTTTCCCACGCAGCGGCTTGACGCCATGGGTGACAGGTTTGAGTTCGGCTCCTTTGCGGGCCCTCTTGAAAAACTTGACGCGGACCATGGCATCGTAAGTCACTTCATTTTCCCATATATCCTCGTGAACTCCGGGGAGGAAATTCCATACGAATCGTCCTGTGAGAGTCTCGTTGAGCGCCTTGCTCACGGGATCCTTCCAATAGGCCGAAACCTTTCCGATTTCCGGGATGGACGCATCCATGCGGAGCTTGTACATCGGGATCAGGTCGTCAGGTCTGAGGAGCCCGAACATTCCTGAGAAGATTATACCTTCCTCAAGAAGACGGCGCTGGGCCCCAGTCGGTAGGCCGGGGAAATCCATGGCTTGATACATTACGCCAGGGGAGTAGCGATCGAGTGCCGAGATGAGAGGAGCGTTGTAGACGCTCAGATTGGCTTCGACAGCTTTCGCCAGGTGCTCTTCCTTCAGACCGAATATGGCCTCGAGGTCATGCTCACCGCTCTTGATGACGGCCTGAAGCTGGTCGATCAGATTGCGACGCTGTGGGTTGAGCTGATGGAAGAAATTGAACGTGTTCGAAGTACGGTAATCGAACATGTCCGGTGCAAAGGGATTTCCGCCCTCTTGCTTTCCCTCCGCTGGTGGAAGCAGAATGGAGAAAATGGGCATGGGTCAGTCTACGGTGATGTGGAACTGAATAATCAGCCGTCCGATGGCTGCTGGCGGATCTCGTCGAGCAGGGCATCAATGTCTCCACTGATAACGTCTGCTTTCTCTTTCGCTTCTGCTACGAGGGCGTCGCCGTCTCGGCGAGCTTCGCCTGAAGATTCTTCTTCAGCGATAGCCTGATCAATAAAATCAGCAACTACACCACCCAGATTATCCAATTGGTACGCAACCTTGCGTCGCAGTTTCTTGCCTTCTTCGGGTGCGAAAAGCACACCGAGTGCAAAGCCGGCGGCCGCTCCGAGAAGCAGGCCCCAGGTGCCTGTTCTTACAGCTTTACCTACTGAACTATCCTTCATGATTATTGCCCTCAAATTCAATGTCGATTGCAGAACAGTCTGTGGTTTCTGAAAACCGACGCCGATAAAAAAACCCACGGTACTTGTACCGCAGGTAGGCAGAAGCAGTTTCGGAATATTTTCCGAATCAGCGGGAAAAATCGGGATAAAATCGTTGGGCTGGATTCGCCCTTGCGGTAATCCACAATTGTTCGAATCCAGCCGCAAACCCTAGACCGCTACTTCCCTTTCTTCTTGTGCCGGTTCTTACGCAGACGCTTTTTGCGCTTGTGCGTGGCAATCTTATGTCTTTTTCGTTTGCGACCGCAAGGCATGGTATACTCCTTTTGTTATAGGCTTCCAAATGAGGCCAGAACCGCTAAAATAGGAAACGAGAAAGGGCTCTGCAACCTGAAATCGGGGTTTCAAATTTGAAGAAAGGGAGCATTTAACCATGAAATTTACCACAGGCGCCAGTCGAAAGGCGCGAATTTGCAGGCTGACCACTATTTTCTCCTGCAGGAAGACACAATAAGCACGTCTCTGAACAGGAGACGCCGAAAGAGCACGGTACATGGCGACTGATTCGTACGAGATGAAAGAAGTGGATGGGATGCGGTACGCAGAAGCGGGCTCTGGCTCCGATGCCACGCCAGTAATCCTGCTTCACGGGATGATGGGGACGATTGAGAATTGGGAATACCTGATTCCCGCTGTTTCCAAGGCAGGGTACAGAATTATCTGCCCGATACTTCCCATGTACACGATTCCACTCAAGAACGCCAATCTGCAGGGTGTTATCGACTTTGTGCATCGCTTCACCGAAGCAATGGGAATGCAGAAGGCTGTTGTTACCGGAAATTCGTTCGGAGGACATATAGCAGCCATGTACGCTATGCAATATCCGGAGCGAGTGGCTGCCCTGGTCCTGACCGGTGCTTCCGGCATTTACGAAGTCGAAATGCAGTCTTCGGTCATGCGCAGAAATGACAAGAACTATCTGCGGCCGAGAGTCGAAAAGACCTTTTTTGACCCCAAACACGTAACAGATGAGCTGCTGGATGATGTGATTGATATCATTACATCGAGAGAAAAAGCACTGCGCCTGATAAAATTCGCTCGTGCCGTAGACAAGGGAGTCATCGGAGACGATCTCCACAGAATTGAAGCTCCAACGCTGTTGGTTTGGGGAAAGCAGGACGAAATCACGCCGCCACACGTTGCGGAAACCTTTCGCGACGGAATTCCGAACGCAGAACTTCACTGGGTTGACGAGTGCGGGCACGTCCCAATGTTCGAGCAGCCCGAAGATTTCAACGCCATCTACATCGATTTTCTCGGGCGCACGATAGGAGAAGGCTCCACTGCGATTGCTCGATAGACCGTTCGTGCGTCGAATTTTACGGTCCGCATCTGAATAACCTGACAGTCAGGGCTTCGCGGGTACATTATCGTCGAACAAGTGACCGTGGACTGCACAAAGCTCATGCACAGTTTGATTCATTTTTCCGTACCTCGCGCTTCCCGAATCCCGTTGATTCTGGGATGCCTGTTTCTGTCTGTTGCGATCCTCACGGGTTGCGATTCAGAGTCACTTCATGAAGACCCCGACCCGGGCAATCCGGGTGGGCTTCAGATTGGTGGATTCGATCAGTCCGATCTTCGGGGTGACACATTCGAACTCAACAGCGCGTCGATTGACGGTAACAACCTGAAGATGAGCGTCTCGTATTCCGGTGGATGTGAAGAACACGAATTCTCGCTTTTCATGCCCGAAGCGCACATCGCCATCTTTCCCCCTCAGTTGACCCTGTATGCGGTTCATGACGGAAACGGGGATCTCTGTGAGGCATACATAACCAGAGATGTAGAAATTGATATGTCAAACCTGTTCGAGTGGCTGAGCGCTCCCTACCATCTGAGTATCTACAAGAACGACTCTGATAGAGAGCCAACCTCAATTGATATGACTGGTTGAGTGAGAAAGACTGGCTACATATTGATTCTGATTCTGTTTGTCACGGGATGCAGCCCCAAACTGTCTCCGCTTTATCGCGACTACGAAGTGGATATGGAGCAAACGGCTTCGGTGGGAAGCGATGTTTATGAACGCATCGAAAGAGGCCTCTCGGATGCCGGGTGGGCTCTAACAGAAGGGATTACGGACAATGTAGTCGCGACCGAAACGAGGACATTCAGGCAGTGGGGTCTTTATTCGGTCGAAGTCGAGCTCGAAGTAGCGCCTGTTGGTGGAGATTATGTGAGATTGATGGTGCATCCTTTTCGGGTCTACTTTACGGGAGCGCGTAGTAAAATCCCGTATTTGAGAGGAAGTCTGGCACGTTCAGTTCTGAAGGATTTGCACGCTTCGTTTGAAAATGAAGGGCTGATTCACATCGGTACAGCCCAATCGAGGGACAGAGCGGCGACACGCGTCGATTGAGAGCCGGGATTGCCTCCACAGTATTCATCCGTTTCTGACCTGTTGCCCGGTAGAGCCGGATCAAGTATATAGGTGTTCCATTCCTGTTGAACCCACCTGTATTCTGCGATGGAACGCCTCTTCAAGGCTCTCAATATTGTTTTTGTGTCACTCTTGTTGGTGGCATCGTCGGTCGGCCAAGATCTAGATGGGTACCAGACTCCACCCGATGCGTTGGCGGCTCTGGTAGATGCACCGGTAGCTCCGGGTGTGTCAATCAGTCCCGACGGCTTGACCATGCTGCTTCTGACCAGACAAGGAGTGCCTACGATCGAACAATTGGCCCAGCCCGAACTTCGTTTGGCCGGACTCAGGATCAATCCAAGAAACAACGGCCCGTCAAGAACCTCGTATTCGGTTGCTCTGGCCCTCGGCTCTGTTGATGCGAAAGGTGAAACGCCTGTGACAGGAATTCCTGAAGGCGCGTTGATCGGCTCGGTCTCATGGTCTCCAGATGGAGCGCACTTCGCGTTTACCGTGACCTCGTCAGAAAAAATCGAACTCTACCTCGCTGACGCTGCCACTGCATCTGCTCATCGTCTCATCGATCGGCCGCTGAATGTGGCTATGGGCGGAGCGTATACATGGATGCCGGACGGGAAGTCCATGCTGGTTAAAGCGACCGCGAATTCCCGTGGCAACAGGCCCGAAAAGCCAGCAGTGCCCTCCACTCCTGTCGTTCAGGAAAACGTTGGAAAAGCTGCGCCAGCAAGAACATATCAGGATTTGTTGGCCACACCCTATCAAGAAGACCTGTTCGAGTGGTACGTACAATCAGACGTTTTGCAGGTATCAGTGGATGGAGACGTCTCGGACTTTGGCCTGTCTGGAATGGTCTCCTCGATGCGGCCCTCTCCAGACGGAGAGTACGTGCTCACTCAAGTTGGGCATCGTCCATATTCTTATCTGGTTCCGTACTACAGATTTCCAAATCGGATTGATGTGAGGACTGCGTCGGGTGAGGTGGTGCGCGATATCGCCGACCTTCCGTTGATGGAAGAGGTACCCACTGGATTCGGCTCGACGACCACTGGCGTTCGGTCCATCTCCTGGAGAGGAGATGCAGATGCCACGCTGGCATGGGTCGAGGCGCTCGATGGAGGAGACGCGAATGTTGAGGCGGACTACAGAGATGAGCTGTTCCAGCTGGCTGCCCCGTTTGACGGCGATGCTGTTACGCTGGCAACCCTACCACTACGCTACCAGGGAATAAGATGGAGTGATACCGGTTTTGCACTGGTAAGCGAAGGCTGGTTTGCTACCCGTCAGCAGACAACCTACAAATTCGATCCGGACGATCCTGTGTCTGGCATGGATGTCGTGTTCGACTACTCCTCGGAAGACCGATATGCAAATCCGGGATCCCCGATGTCCCATCGAAACGATGACGGGCGTTTTGTGCTGGTAACATCTGACAATGGGGATTCTATTTATCTGTCGGGAACGGGTGCTTCGCCGGAAGGAGACCGACCCTTCATGAACAAAATGAATCTCGAAACAGGAGAAACGACGGAAATATTCCGCTCTGCTGCCCCGTTCTATGAAACCTCGGCCGGCTGGTTGGACGCAGAAGCCGGTACATATCTGACACGCCGTGAGTCGAATTCTGAACCGCCAAACTACTTCAAGCGGACGGTCGGGAGCGACAAGTCCGTGGCTGTCACTGAATTCCCACATCCGTATCCGGAAATGGACGGCATTTCGAAGGAGTTGATAAACTATACGCGAGAAGACGGTGTACCCCTCACAGCCGACCTGTATCTGCCGGCAGGATATAATGCCGCGAGTGACGGTCCGCTTCCGACGCTGGTCTGGGCGTATCCAAGGGAATTCAAAAGTGCCGCTGCTGCCGGTCAAGTTTCCGGATCTCCCTATCGGTTCAAAACTGTGTCATACTGGGGAGCTGTCCCGTACGTGCTTCAGGGTTATGCCGTGATGGATCGCGCCGCGATGCCAATCGTGGGAGAAGGGGAAAAGGAGCCAAACGATTCGTTCGTGGAGCAGCTCGTGACCAGCGCCAAAGCAGTGATTGACGAAGGCGTAAGAAGGGGAGTTGTCGACCCAGACAGGGTTGCGGTGGGTGGCCATTCCTATGGGGCGTTCATGACCGCCAATCTATTGGCTCACAGTGATCTGTTCAGAGCCGGTATCGCCAGAAGCGGAGCATACAACCGGTCACTGACGCCATTCGGCTTCCAACGCGAGGCTCGCACATTCTGGGAGGCTCCAGAGATTTATTTCGCCATGTCTCCGTTCATGCACGCACACAAGGTCAACGAACCCATTCTGTTGATCCATGGCATGGCCGACAACAACTCAGGTACTTTTCCTATTCAGAGTGAACGCTTCTATGGTGGCCTGAAAGGAAATGGCGCCACTGCTCGCCTCGTCATGCTGCCGCATGAGAGCCACGGATATCGTGCACGCGAGTCTCTGCTTCATATGATGTGGGAGACGAATAGCTGGCTGGACACCTATGTAAAAAATGCGCCACCACGAAGCGTAGAAGTGAACAAACCCACCGGAGACTGATAATCCCGCGGGCGCAGCCTTGTTGAGGAATTGGGGCGGCCTCTGGCCGCCCCAACCTGCTTTGGCGAAACAATTAGTCGCCGATACCTCGTATAAGCGGGTATTACGACCTTCTTGGGTGTAGTAACTTAGCTGGGCAGGATGCATTCGCCGAATCGGGGCGATTTCGTCGTGCAAAGCTGTTCTTTACAAGTATGGGGATGTCACGGCTTCGACGGGTAGACTGTAAAGCAGGTTGCGTGTCGAGCTTTCTGGTATGCTCGTAAATCTCGCCAGAAAAAGACAAATGCTAACGATTACGCATTCGCGATGGCCGCTTAAGTCTATAAGACATTAAGCCTTGCTATCTGTCCTGCAGCCTGCCTGTCTATCGGCGGCTGATTAGGGCATCAACTCTGATAGAATAGGATGCGCCATGCCGGCTGAATAAGCGTATCCAAAGCTCGATCAGCCTTTAAGTGCTACTGGCCTTTGACGACCGGCCACGGCAGCACTCGAGAATGAGTAGGTCGACTACACACGTAGACGCCTGACTGGACAACTATTCGGACCTGGGTTCGACTCCCAGCATCTCCACCATACAATGCCCTGTTGCCTTCGCGGCGACAGGGCATTTTTTGTATCTGATTTTAAGTCTGGTTATGCCGAATTTCGGCTGGCGTTGATGTTACCGTAGAGAGAGCGGGTTACCATTTTTTCGTACACGCCTCGGCGGGAGTCGTCCGCTTCGATCTTCATGAGGGCATACTGTTGGATGAGCAATAGGGGTATCACCAGGTTTTCCCGGATCTGGATTGATGCCAAAGCAACCGGCTCTTCCTGCATGAGCCTGTCATATCCTGATACCTCCAAAAGCATGCGTACCGAGCGTTCGTATTCATCGTGCAGCAGATTCCAGAACTCTCCGAATTCAGGATCGTCGGCCATGTAGGCGGTAAGCTCAAACCTGCATTTTGAAAGAGACATCATACTGTTGAGCATCAGCGTCCGGAAGAAGGGGACCTCTCGGAAAAGTGATTTGAGTTCGAGGAGACGACCGGAATCTGCAATCTTCTGAAACGCCGATCCAATTCCGTAGTAGCCGGGTACATTTTGCTTGAGCTGACTCCACGAACCAACAAAAGGGATGGCTCGAAGGTCGTCCAACGAGAGGGACTTATCAGAACTTCGAGACGCCGGGCGGCTGCCTATACGAGCGCGAGTGTAGAATGGCAGTGTACTTCGGTTTTCCAAATAGGGAATAAAAGAAGCATGTTTTTTGAGCGCGTCATAGCAGGAAAAACTGAGTTCAGCCAGTTCATCCATCAGCGCCCGCTGTGCCGAATCGATCGTGTGATCTGCTCCAAATAAGTGTCGGTGCAGGCCGGCAGCGATCAACTGTTCGCAATTGTATCGAAAATGTGCATTCGTACCATACTTGCTCGAAATCATCTGCCCCTGGATCGTCAATTCAATAGCGTGGTTCGCCACGTCAGAACCCTGTGAGGCATAAAAACGGTGCGTTTTACCACCGCCACGGGCAGGTGGGCCGCCACGGCCGTCAAAGAAGACAGCATCCACGTCATGCGCTCGACAGGCTGTTGTCAGAGCTTCTTTTGCCTTTTGAATCATCCAATTGGCCTGGAAATATCCACCGTCCTTCGTTCCATCCGAAAAACCCAGCATGAGAGTTTGGCGGTTCTTCCTGCTCGACACATGCCGGCGATAGGTTGGTTCGCCAAACAATCGGGTGACAATACCCGGGGCGTTTGACATTCCCGCCATCGATTCAAATAGCGGGATGATGTCAACAGTTACATCATCCAATTTCCAGACCCATCGAATCAGAGCGAAGACGAACAGGATGGACCATTCATCTTCAGCGTGACTGATGACATACCGATTGCAGCCTTCTTCGCCGTTTCTCTCTTGAATTGCCCGAATTGTCGCAATCGTGCGAACTGTATCCCGAAGCAAGTCATCGGATAGTGCATCCTCATCTACATCAATATCCGTGCGCAACAGCGCGGCGGTCAAGTCGGCCTGCGACAGTTCTTCGAGACGCTCATCTATCAATCCTGCATGTTGCAGGATCTCGGTTACCAGCTGCAAATGAACCGCATGATTCTGCCGAATGTCGATTGTCGCGAAATGGGTGCGAAAGATTCGAAGTCGGTCTATAAATGCGTCTACATTTTCGACGTAAAGACCACTGTAATCGCTGAGCAATTGAGCCCGGACCTCCTGTAAAGGGCGGTGGAGTTCTTCAAACCTGACGATGCAATCGGGGTCGAACATCGCCTCGTAAAGACGTTCGCGCACCCCCGCTACCAATTCCTGGACACTGCGGAATGAGAGTTTCCTTTCCAGTTCCTTGATCTCACCGTAATAGCACTTCATGAGCGCCATTCTGAGCTCATTGGCAACCGTTTCGGTTGTCTTAGCTGTTACATACGGATTGCCATCCCGGTCGCCGCCAGGCCAGAATCCAAGTTTCAGAATGTCAGGATTGTCAAACTGGCCCCCGGGTGCGTGGATCTTGATGTCGGAATACAGATCACCGGCTGATTTGTAATAGACGTGTCGAAGGAAATGCAGGATATTCCTGGCTTCATCAATCGGTGTTGGAGACACGTCCGCAATCAGCGAAGTCAATCCGAGCTGGCGCAACGTCTGGTCGATGCCCGCGATGTCATTTTCTTCGATCGATGCGCGAAGCATATCGATAATCTGCAGAACTGACGGTGGGTAGAACTGGGTTGGATGAGCAGTAAAAACGATGCGGGAAGAAAACTTCGACATCATGTCAGCCAAATCATCCCGTGTGGCCGACTCTTCAGAGCCGAGGCCTTCGGGTTTCCGCCTTCCCAGATGCAGGGTTTCGCGCAAGGAAAGCTGATCATCTTCTTGATTGAGATCCGGAAATGAGGCGTCTTCCACGCTGTCAAACAGCACGACCTGCCGTTCTACGTATTGGATCACCCGGAACATGAAATCAATTTTGTCCTTTTCCGCCTCGATATCAGTGTGCTGGGCAAAGAATCCATCCAGAATGTCGACGGGGTCTTTTCCGCTCTCCAGGCCGCTCGCGCAGATATCAGCCATGAGCGGAATCAGCACGCCAATCCGTCTCACCTGCTGAAACGGCAGACTGAGGAAAAGGCTGTTGTAGACATTGAAGCGGTTAGCAACCAGCTTCTCAAACTCTTTCAGTCGAAGGTCGTGATTCATGTAGATTGAAGATACTGAGTGGCGAACGGTGCCACGGGAAACGCCTGCATCAATATAGGCCTCCACCCATGCCGGCTGAACAAACATGGGGGCAATTGGAGAATCCCGATGGATCGAAGCACCGTGTTTGCCGTAGGAAAGCGCGAATCAGTCCATCAACGATTTCCCTCCTGCACATGCGCGTATCTTTACTGCTGCTGATCTTTCTCATGCCTCAACTGTCTTCTGCACAGAAGTACAGTGGCGTATCAAATTCAATCAACGTCGATATTCCCAGACTCGACATGGATGTCGAGATTGATGGTGCGTTGTCTGATGAGGTGTGGAACCAGGCAGCTCGTTTGACTGACTTCTCTCAGTATCAGCCCGTAGATGGACGTCCGGCCTCGGATCCTACTGAGGTGTTAGTGTGGTACGCGCCCGACGCCATCTATTTCGGTATTCGTGCGACTGAGCTGCATGGCGATGTGGTCAGGGCCACGCAGGCCAATCGCGACAACATCACGAGTGAAGACCACATCCAGATTTTACTGGACACCAACAACGACAACCGGATCGGATATCTGTTTGGAGTCAATCCCCTGGGAGTACAGCAGGACGGAACGAGGAGTGATCAGTTTGGAGGCGGAGCGGGAGGAAGCTCGGCTACAGGTGGTGGCTCACGAGATATCAATCCTCTCGAAGGCAATGTCGATTTGAACCCCGACTACTCGTTCGAGTCGCAAGGAAGATTGACGGACTATGGATTTGAAGTCGAAATACGCATCCCATTCAAAAGTCTGAGATATCAGGCAGCCGACGTTCAGGATTGGGGGTTGCACGTTCTTCGAAAGGTTCAGCACTCAGGCTTCCAGGATACCTGGGCTCCGGCCATCAGGGCGAGCGCCAGTTTTCTGGGTCAATCAGGAAATCTGAAGGGACTGTACGACATGAATCGTGGGCTTGTGCTTGATGTTGCGCCCACAGTCACAAGTTCGTTCTCCGGTGCTGAAAATGACTCCGGGGATTGGGAATACGGCAATGACACCCAATTCAGTGGTGATGTGAAGTGGGGTATCCGGCAAAATCTGACGCTGAACGGTACCGTCAATCCTGATTTCTCACAGGTTGAGGCTGATGTGGGACAGGTAGTCTTGAACGAGCGTTTTGCACTCTTCTTCCCGGAGAAAAGGCCATTTTTTCTGGAAGGACTTGAGCTGTTCGACACTCCAGGCCAGATGATCTACACGCGGCGGATCGTTGCGCCAACTGCGGGAGCCAAAGTAGCCGGGAAGGTCGGCAAATTGAATGTGGCCACGATTCTTGCGGCTGACGACCAATCCTATTCCGCCTCTGGAAATGACGCACCTCTGTTTGGAGTCGCTCGACTGAGACGAGATCTCAGCGGCAACAATACAATCGGTGGCGTACTTACTGCACGGGAAGAGGGATCAAACTACTCCCGGCTTGCAGGTGTCGATGGCCGTATCTACCACAGTCAGAAATACTATCTGGAGATGCAACATGTCCAGTCCTGGACGGAGACGGGGTCTGGCTCTGAGAACGGTTCATATTCGGAAGTCTCATGGGATCGTACAGGCCGACGTGTAGGATTCAATCAGGGAGTGAAGTTCGTGGCGCCTGAATTCAGGGCGGCTGCGGGTTTTGTCAATCGCACGGGTGTCATCGAA
>Ga0209992_10000407_pt1 | contig 58619 bp, 47 predicted proteins | sample 2SBtaG_2_FD_182564 | JGI IMG/M metagenome (GOLD analysis project Ga0209992, IMG submission 182564) | Deep subsurface microbial communities from Kolumbo volcano to uncover new lineages of life (NeLLi) - 2SBTROV12_ACTIVE470 metaG (SPAdes)... | ecosystem: Environmental > Aquatic > Marine >... | reverse complement strand
ATCTGCGTTACTGCCGGTAGCAAAGTGAACTGTTTTGATGTAGCAAGTGGTGAAGAGAAATGGAATCATCAACTAGTCGGGTCATCAGATTTAGTCGCTTGTTCTGATGATGGTAATCGAATCTTAGCAACATCATCTGTTTACGAAATTGAACTCAATGACTTCATTGAGTCAACATGTTGGCGATTTGATGGTGATGGAGATATTATCCGCCAGGACACATTTGAAGAGAGGCCTTGGCATCTTATTTTAGACAGGTCAGGGGCTGCTAGGATGGGTCTTGGCCGTCCACGTTGTGGATTAATTATGCAGACCGATGAAGAAATCACCCATCATAATTTGGCAGAAGATGACCCTATTTTGTGTGGTGCAACTGCATCAGGAAAAACCGTTTTCGGGCACGCGTCTGGAAATATTTCCCTTCTAAGTAAAAATGGAAAAAAGATGAAATCTCTTTTTGATGAGTCTCCGGAAAGTGTTCTAACACTGCAATCAGATGGTGAGGTGGTAATCGCTGGTGGTGATGACGGAATTGCCCGAGCAATTTCTTGCAAAGGAGGCGAGATATGGTCCTTGGACCTTAGTCAACCATTAGATGAATGTGCGATTGGATTCGAGATATCGGGTGAGAAGACCTGCTGGGTTGCAACATGGAATGGCATTCAAGCCACCCTTCAGATTATTGGTTCGAAAAGCGGGAAAGTCCTTTCAGAATTTCAAAATCTACCCCGTATCCGAACTTTGGCAAGTAGAAATGACAGAGTTGCAGTAGGAATTGATGATGGAAGAGTGATGGTGTTTAATCAGGAGCTTTTTTCCCGCCGGATCTCTGATGGAGTTAGTGAACAAGTTGGATTAATTGATGATAGTGAATTTTCGGGAACTCAAAACCGTCTTTCGTTACAGGAAAAATTGCGGTCACTTAGGAAATGAGGACATCAAAATCTTGTTCTTCAGCCGCATGTTAAATTTTTTATGACGTTAGAAAATTACACTTGTATTAGGATTTAGTTCTAGTGGAAAAAAGGGTTACTGAGTTATATTTCCGGTTGAAAATGACGAATCCAACCGAAAGATTTATTGACTTGCGGCCCACACGGAAACGTTGCTACTCCTGAGGAGTGGTGGGGATGGCTCGTCCAGACCCCGTGCCCGTCTGCCGGCGTGGGCCCCTCGGGGGTAGAAGTCGGCCGCCAAAACGAGCAATCGTGGAGGCGATGGCTGGACTGGAAATTGACTTCGGTTGATAGAAGGAAAGGTCTTGCAGGAAGTGATGAGCACCTCGGTGCAAATCCGCCAAATAGACAGGGGGGAGACAACCTTCGGGAAGTCAATCCCAATAAATTTGGTTTGATGATTGAGGAAGTGTTTCAGGCTTGCCTGAGATGTGAAATCGGTCATTCGCTTTGGACAGGGAATCGAGTGGACACACGATGACCGGAATCAGAAGTAGAAGATGGAAGGTGTTGGAAAACAACTGAAACCAATTGTGGGAGATTGAGGAAGTCGAAAGGCAACCAAAGTTAACTACGGATGGTGGAAGATGTTGGAAGATAGCCAAAGTCAATTATTGAAGACGAAGGAAGTCAGTCCGTATCTTGAAGAACTGGACAAGGTGAAGATGGAATCGACTTTGAAAGAAGGAGATGAAATCACCTGCACTTAGGGAATCAGTGGGGTTAGGTCACCTCCTTGCCTGCTGTGAAACTAGGATGCGGTGAAGCAGAATCTGAAGAAGAATCGAAAGAGGATTTGGAAGAGGAAGTCAATCCGTAGTGGTGGAAAGAAGGCCTCGTGTCAACTGGAAACCACAACCAGCGGAGGCTGGTGAGTGGGAGGAAGTCCTCCTCCGGAACGAAACCCACTCACCAGTTCTCCCAATCCCCGTTTTCTTCAACGAGATAATTCGCTGTCGATGTCTTTCCTATTCTAACTGTTACGCAAGGCGAAGCACCGTGCGTGGCGGTTTGCCAACCTATTCTTTTGGGCCAACCATTTCTTCTGGGCGCACCCATTGGTCAAATTCTTCATTGGTCAACATCTCCAACTCAAGTGCTGACTCCCGAAGGGTAATCCCCTTTTTATGAGCGTTTTTGGCTATTTTAGCAGCCGAATCATAACCTATGTGTCGATTCAGAGCAGTCACCAACATCAAGGAATTTTCAAGGTGTGAACCAATTGCATCCTCATTTGCTTGTAATCCGGAAACACATTTGTCAGTAAAAGTCCGACAAGAATCAGAAAGTAGTCTAATACTATGCAACAAATTGTAAATCATCATTGGTTTGAATACATTTAATTCAAAATTACCTTGACTACCACCAACCGTGATGGCGGTATGGTTTCCGAATACTTGACAGCAAACCATGGTTAGGGCTTCTGCTTGTGTTGGATTTACTTTCCCAGGCATAATACTTGACCCAGGTTCATTTGCAGGAAGAGCCAATTCACCAAATCCACAACGAGGTCCAGAACCAAGCCAGCGGATGTCATTTGCAATTTTCATCAAGGAAACCGCTAACACATTCAGTGCGCCAGACGCGGCAACAACAGCATCATGTGCAGCCAATTGAGCAAACTTGTTGTTTGCTGAGATAAACCCAAGACCGGTTTTAGTTGCAATTTTTTGGGCAACTTTAGTGGCAAATTTCGGATGAGTGTTCAGCCCGGTGCCAACAGCAGTCCCTCCCAAAGCAAGTTCAAGTAAGTCATCAAGAGAGTTTTCAACTCTAGTAATATCTGCTTCAATCATCGCAACATAACCAGAGAATTCTTGACCTAAAGTAAGTGGTACAGCGTCCATTAAGTGAGTTCTGCCGATTTTTACTATGCTAGAAAACTCATCAGCCTTCGAGGATAAAACAGCCTTCAAATGGTTTAGCGAGGGTAATAATTGATGGTGAATTTCTTCTGCCGCTGAGATGTGCATTGCTGTTGGAAAAGTGTCATTACTAGATTGTGCTCTGTTGACGTGGTCATTTGGGTGAACAGGTGTTTTACTCCCCAATTTACCCCCGGCGATCTCAATTGCCCGATTTGCGATAACCTCATTTGAATTCATATTGGTTTGAGTGCCTGAACCAGTTTGCCAAATCCTGAGTGGAAAATGCCCATCTAATTCTCCCGAAATTACCTCATCACAAGCTTTGCTGATTAATTTCGCAGTAGCACTATCTAATTCACCTAATTCTAGATTAGTATCTGCAGCCGCCTGCTTCAAAATGCCAAATGCTCTGATTAATGCTCTTGGCATTATATCGTTACCAATATCAAAATTGATCAGGGAACGAGCAGTTTGGGCGCCATAATATTTGTCGGCTGGAACTTGCAATTCACCCATTGTGTCTGTTTCAATCCGCACTTCCCCTTGTGTCGCATCAGCACTACGGGAAGTCACTTCTGCGTTATTTGAAGATTGAATATGAGAATCATTTTCTAATCCTGAGGTAATGAGTTGGGTGATTGTTGCAGAGCGTCCGCCTTTACGGCCGCGCCCTGTTTTCCTATCAAGCCGCTTAGCCAAATCCTCTGGAATGCTGATGCTAATTATTCTCCGATCACCTGCTCGATGCTTTGCCATAAACAAAGGACGTAGCCGGTTACTTAATAAATTAACGAAGTAATAATAGTTCAATAATCGCTATTGAAACCCATTGCAAATAGGTCGGTTAAACCAAAAAAAACCAAATCACACACGTGTGATGGAAACGATTTGGATTGGAGTTTTTGGTCTATCTTGCATTCCGGTTGGACTCCCTTCAATTTTTCTGATTACATCCATACCTTCAGTCACCTTAGCAAAAACAGGGTGGGCAGAAGGTGTGCTTCTATCCCACCAATCAAGGAATGAATTGTGATTTGTGTTGATGAAAAATTGCGCCCCACCCGAGTTTGGTCGGCCAGTGTTAGCCATTGAAAGAGTACCAACATCATTAGTGAATTGTGCGTCTGATGGGTGTTCGTCTTGAATAGTGTATCCAGGTCCACCCGTTCCACATCTTGGGGATGACGGGTCTTTGGAAATTGAACATCCACCTTGAATCATGAAGCCTTTGATAACTCGGTGAAAGTGCAACCCATTGTAATAGCCCTCATCAATTAATTTTAGAAAATTTGCTGTTGTAATAGGCATCTTTTCGGTGAATACTTCAAGGGTCACATTTCCTTCGCTAGTCTGCATCAATACGTTTGTCATGAATAAGGCCGGGGGCCTAGAGATTTTGAGTCTAATGGTTAACCATATAGAGGAAAAAGTCATTCTTTTTCATATCTAACTCGTTGATTGACCTGTTCTTTGAGTCCAAGTAAATCAAATTCAGCATTTTTTCGCTCTACGATTTTCCCATCTACAATATACCAAATATCAATTATCTCTGTAGAAATAAATTCCCCAGAGGCGTCAAGTCCCTTGATAGAACCTGAGTGGGTACCTTCTGAGATGATTTTTGAAACAACATATTCATCCGCATCAATTAACTCAATAATTCTGCACTGTACATCTGGTGAAGCACGGTGAACAGCCTCAAAGTACTGTTTGTACCCAAGTCTATCAAGCATTCCATGCGGGCCACCATCAGCACGAAAAGATGGTGAAAATATTTCGTCTATCAGATTTGAATTATTTTTGTTCCAACCTTCTTCAAACCAACGGCGAACGATAGTTGCGTTTTGAGATTCGGTCATCCAATACCCTTTTTGTCGAGAGGGGGGGAGAGTATTATTCACTTTCTCTATAATAATTACTGAGTTGCATTTGATGTATTCAAAACACCTTCTCTATAAACTTATGATTAGGCATAAAATATGGGATAAAATTACGCTTCAATATCCGCTAGAGTTGCTAAAGGATACAGCGGCACACCCGCTTCCGCGAATGCCTCCAACCCTCCTTCTTGGCGGTCAAGTATTGTGATGCAACCAACAACATCGCAACCCATCTCAATAAGTCTGTCAACTGCTTTTAGAGCAGAGCCACCTGTGGTGGTTACATCTTCTAAGATGACACACCTGTCACCCGCAATTAGAGTCGAGCCCTCAATGCCCGGTGGATTACCTGTTTTGCGCCCGCCCCTACCTTTGGGTTCTTTTCGCATTATGAATCCTCTGAGATTACTGCCCACTCCTGCCTTAGCGATGGCAATCCCGGTTAATGGAACCGCTCCAAGTTCAAGCCCCCCAACTGTGTCAATACCCCCGAGTTCCTCGAGTTTGGCATGGATTAACACCCCGAGATAGTGTGCACATTGTGGATCCATCATGACTGGTTTCATATCAAAAAAGTGACGACTGGTACGCCCACTTGCCAAGGTGAATTCTTCGTGGTCTGAACGAAGCCAAGCTAGTTCTCGTATTTTCTCAATCAATGATTCCTTTGCATCCAGTGTGCTTGTTGATTCGCCCATGCTTGTCGCCAAAACGTTGTAATCAAGGCAGGGCCATCAACGTTGCGAGTTCTGAATTTCTACTAATTATCTAATCTTGCACAGTGCGAATGACTTTTAGCGCCCGCTTTCTAAACTGCTTTGTTGGGAAGCGGGACGGCGATTGAGCAATGTTACATCCTTGGAATGAAGAGCAACTATCCAAAGAGATGGATGCTTACCATGCCTGGCTGGATGAGCGCTGTGAAATTGAATATCAAATTGCTGAAAAGGCAAGAAGTTTAGGTAAAGACTTCACGGAGGAAGTTGAAATCCCTAGGGCATCCGACCTAGCAGATAGAACTGAAAAATTGCTTGATGAATATTTAGATGGTTTGAAAATTGCAGAAGAACTAAGACAACTATTGCTAAAAGTTGACCGGGAAACTACAGCCATTGAAATGAGTAAAACGGTTGCTAAGAGGTATCATACACGCACTGGAGATTTAGTGAAAGCAATTGAGGTTGGATTGCGGGTTGGACTTGCAATATTGACTGAAGCAGTACTTGTGGCGCCGCTTGAAGGTATTAGTAATGTGAGATTACTGAATAATGCTGATGGTTCACGATTTGTTTCCGTAGACTTTTGCGGCCCGATTCGGGCCGCTGGTGGCACAGCCCAAGCATTGGCAGTACTCATCACAGATGTAGTGAGAAGGGAGTTGGATGTTGGCCCATACATTGCCCGGCATGAAGAGATTGAAAGGGTCAAAGAAGAATTTGGTTTATACCGCGGAAACTTACAATATCGGCCACCACCAGAAGAGATTGAAACAATTGTCAAAGCCTGCCCAATAATGGTGAATGGGGAATCCACGGAGGCTCAAGAATGCGCTGGATATGGTAATATTGAGAATGTAGATGGCTCACGGGTAAGAGGTGGTGTTCTGCTCGTAATTGGTGAAGGATTATGCCTCAAAGCACCTAAAGTACAGAAACATACTGAGAGATTGAAAATTGAAGGATGGCAGTTCATCAGCCATTTTGCCAATAAGAGCAAGGCTGAGGAAGAAGGAAATGGCGGCGGGTTTGAAAAGCGCTCAATTAAGCCAATTACTAGATTCATGGAAGACATCATTGCGGGCCGACCTGTATTTGGAGAACCTCTTGCAGCAGGTGGTTTCCGCCTTAGATACGGAAGGTCTCGGGCTACAGGCTTGGCCGCGGGAGCGTTGTCACCAGTTACAATGCACGCGATGGGGGAATTCATCGCTGTAGGCACCCAATTGAAAATAGAAAGACCTGGGAAAGCGTGTGCTATCACACCTTGTGACTCACTTCAGGGACCAACCGTGATTCTCAAAGATGGTCAATTTGGTAGAGTAGATATATTGTCACAGTGGAATGAAATTGACGATGAAGTCATTTCTATTTGGGATAATGGAGAAATGATGCTAGGTTTTGGTGAGTTTCTTGAGAATAATAAGAATCTCATTCCCTCTGCGTATAATCGTGATTGGTGGGCAGCAGAACTCATTGAAGCAATTGATGATGAGGAGTCTTTGTCAAAATTTGTCAAGGCTTTAGAAATTGACAGGTCACAACTTCCTGATGGAATACCCGGTATGATTTCAAATGATGATTTGGATAAATTTCACTTGAAGAAATCGTGGGTCAAGCACTTGCAAACAATGCCACTTGATTGGAACTCTGCACTCAGAATTAGCCATCAATTCAATTGTGCGATTCCACCTCCTTGGAATTTAAATTGGTTGGATTTACCTTTAGAATGGCTTGCAGTACTACATTCGATTATCCAAGAGGCAGAGATAGTATCTGCTGAGGAATCTCCTCAAGATTCATGGAATAATGATGCAACATCAATACACTGGATGAGGTTGAAAGATGGTGCAAAAGGCTGGCATCAAGAAGGTGAAGCCAGCAACCCACCTGGAAATAAAATTGAGATTCCTCCACCACTCAAAGCATCGTATCGGTGTGGAGATTTACACCTTCAACATGGCATGTTAAAGACCTCTATGATGCTGTTAGGGCTACCCCATCACCACACGGGTGATGACATTATTGTCACATCTAGTTGGGAAGGATTGCTAGATGGGTTGGGATTGAAGGTACAAGATGAAAAGATTGTGAAGAGGGTAGAATTGTTACCCCATTTCGAAGACCGTTTTCAGCGAATTGAAGGTGCCATTAAAATTCTCAAAACAGAATCAGAAAGATATAATATTCTTGAAGAAAAAAGAGAAAAAATTCGAATTCAAGCTCAAACAGCGGCTCGTCAGAGAGGAGAAGGGATTGCAGCCACTGACAAAGCCGGAGATGAAGCAGCAGCAACGGTTGTAGATGAAGGCACCACTGACCCAGACCGGCTAATTGCTGCGCAAAAATTGCTTGATGAGCACGAGGTTGATGGTATACTCAACATCATTAGAGAATGCAGTGAAGCAAGGTGGGAACACAATACTCCAGTCCGTATTGGAGCGAGGATGGCTCGACCCGAAAAAGCGGCCGCTCGGTTGATGAAAACCTCAGTCCATTCATTATTCCCGGTGGGCACTCAAGGTGGCCCTCAGCGTTTACTCACTGTTGCATCAAGTCGGGGTAATTTGAGAATTTCAATGGGGGCTCGTGAGTGTACTAAATGCGGCAGGCCTTCACCGTTCATGAGATGTCACCATCGCCTAGATGCAGCCGATTTCGCCTCAACTTGTAACGGTAGGACGTTGCAAATTAAATCATCAAATCCCAATAGCCGCCGGCAAGGTGAATTTCAAACGATTCCATTAACAAATATCCTTGAATCTAAGATTGAAGAACTGGAGATTGACAAAATCCCTAAGGTGAAATGCATTAAGGGTTTAACTTCTAAAACCCAAACACCAGAACCTCTTGAGAAAGGAATATTACGCGCCCACCACAATTTACCCGTGTTTCGTGATGGGACTGTGAGGTTTGACATGTCCGATATCCCTGTAACTCACTTTAGGCCTTGTGAAATAGGTACTTCTTGGCAACGCTTGGTTGAACTTGGTTATGACTCGGATGTGGATGGTGCACCCCTTGAATCAGATACTCAAGTAATAGAGTTGTATCCTCAAGATTTTATCCCAAGTTCGAAAGGAATATCTCACTTAATGAACACTTGCAATTTTATTGATGATATGCTAATTAGATTCTACAAAATGGAGCCATATTACAATGTTGAAGATGTGGAAGGACTTGTTGGCCAAATGGGAATTGCATTAGCACCCCACACATCTGGTGGTGTGCTTTGTAGAATTATTGGATTTACCGATGCCTCAGGTGGTTATGCCCACACACTTTTCCATGCTGCTAAGCGTAGAAATTGTGATGGAGATGAAGATTGTATCATGTTATTGCTTGATGGTTTACTAAATTTCTCTAAACAAATACTTCCTGCAAATAGAGGCGGTAGAATGGATGCGCCACTTGTTCTTACTACACGTTTGAACCCAGCTGAATTGGATAAGGAAGCGTTGAATGTTGATTCTGCTTGGTTCTATCCACGGGAATTCTATGAAGCAACTACTAAAATGCCACATCCAAAAGAAGTAACTGAAATCATGGATTTCGTAGAAAAGAGAATTGGCACCGTTGGTGCACTAAGAGGATATGGCTATACTCACGATTTAACATCGTTGGACGCAGGCCCATCTAACTCTGCATACAAGATACTCGATACAATGGTTGACAAAATGAATGCTCAAATTTCTTTGGCCCAGCGTCTACGCTCTGTGAATGTTGAAAAGGTGGCATCGTCGGTAGTTGAATCTCATTTCTTCCCCGACTTGAGAGGTAATTTATTGGCCTTCACTCGTCAAAAATTCAGGTGTGGTCGTTGTGGAGAAAAATTTCGAAGGGCCCCACTATCTGGTAAATGCATTAAACCAATTAAAGCCACTACAGGTACAGCAGCAATCACTCGAAGCGAAGGCCCAATGCAATGTGGTGGCAACCTCATTATGACGGTGTCAGAAGGGGCAGTGAGGAAATATGTCAAAGTAGCAAATCACGTTATGGAAACGTTTGGAACATCAAACTATACTCAACAAAAATATGCAGTCTTAGCAGATTCACTTGATAGTTTATTCAAAAATGACCGTGTGAAAGTGTACACATTAGACGATTTTTTCTGACGAGGTTTCCGCAAACCGGGATTTAACCTAATTTCTATGAATCAATCCGGCATCATCTTTATTTGCTGACTAGGTTGCTAGTTACTATGGCCAAGATACTGGGTGGCACATTTTCTGCTCACCATGTTCAACTTTGTTTTGGCTTGGATTGTGTTGGTCACCACGGTCCTCATTCAACCCGGGCCTCCGCCGCTTCGTACTGATCTTCGTCTCTTCTTCAGTCAGGGCGGCGGATGCGCCCACCTGCAAAGAATCCAACAATTGGTAGTAGAATTGATGTGATTAAGACCAATCCGATATCACCCTCTGAAACTTCAAATGAGTCAAAGAATTTGTTGATAAAATCCAATCCAAAAGTGAATAGAATCAAGGCAATGATTCTTGGAACTGCAGCAGAAAAACCTGTGAATAAACCGGACCACCGCCCGCCGTAGTAAGCGGCAAGGAAGACCCAAATGAGGGCAAGAAGAAGGAAGAAATTGACAGGAACACCTGGGAACCAAGCCTCAATCATCGGGGTTGAGAGAACTCCTAAAGGAAATGCGGTGACAATTAAGAAAATACGATAAAACATCCCTATTCCATACACTTGGCGCATTGCTTTCCCTAAGGTAACAGGGTTCTCTTGAGGTAAGGTGCCACGATGTTCAAATTGGGCTCCTAATTCACCACAGAATGACCTTTTATTTTTTCCAGAAACAAACCTCATTCCTTTCCGCACTTTCTTCAAATAGATCTCAATTTCATTCATTATTATCATCTCCAAATAATGTATTTATTCCTTCAACCAGTGGAATCCAAGCATCTTTTAATTCCCTCAATCTCTCTTCTCCTTCACTAGTCAATGAGTAGTATTTTCGTGCTTTCCTTCCCTCAATTTCTTTCCGCATTTCAGGTTTCAGGTACCCCTTCTTTTCGAGCCTGCCAAGGGCTGGGTAGAGAGCCCCTTCTGTTATGGTAAATCCACCAGCAGTCGCTTCCTCAAGTCCATCAATGATAGCCCCGCCAAAGTTTGCCTCTTTATTCAGATACGCTAAAAGTGCTAACTCAAAAGCCCCTCTTCTAAGTTCGGTAACAGCATCTACTTTTCGAGCCACTAACCCATCTCCTAATGTTTCAACTATGGTCTTCTGTCATAGCCTTGCCCCGCTCATACATCTTCATTGACAGGTCGAGTTGGGAATGGTGAAACTAATTGTTTGTCTTCTGGGTTCTTGAAAGGTGTGTGGCCGCGAGGGCGAGTGGCTGATTGCCACATTTGTTTGAGGAGGCTCTTTGTTGACCCGAATCCAAGAACCGTCGCCTTCAATGGATGACGCAGTACCCACATCGGGTTACCCATCCCACGTAGAGGGTGTAGTAACTGTTCGGTAATACCATCTGGAATGTATTCATCGACCCCGTACACTTGAGGTCGCTTGTCTTTGGGCATGTAGTAGGTACCGAATATGAGGTCCCAAATTGGTAGGAAAACCGAGTAGTTTGACCAAATTGCCTCCGCTTCATTGGTATGGTGCCAATGGTGAAATTCTGGTGTGATGATAATCTTGTGTAGTAGGCGGAATCGCCACTTCACATTTGCATGCAGGAATAAGCCACTGAGAATTTGGACGATTGCAATAATTCCTGCTGTTGAGGGGTCAAAGCCGGCAGCAATCAGGAAGATGAAAGCAGGTGCGATCAATGTTCCATCAAATGGGTGTGCTCTGAATCCACTTGCCCAGTCTAGATGTTCAGTAGAGTGGTGAATTGCATGGAAGCGCCATAGGAAGGGTACTTCGTGATACCAGCGGTGTGCCCAATAGACTACAAAGTCGAATAGCACTAGTGCTACGACAGGTGCTGCCATTGGTGGAATCATCGCAACTAATGGGCGAATCATAAGGCCTGGAATCCAAGTTAAACTGATGATTGCTACCACACCTGCTGCAATTGCCCCAATGATATTCAAAATGGGAGAGGCTAAGGCATAACTGACATCGGTTGAAATTTTCGACCGGAGCACTTTCTGTCCTTTATGGCGCGGAAATAGTTTCTCAAAAGGAACGATTATTATGAACAAAATAACCACGGTGAAAAGTGGTTCATAACTTGAAGTGTAGACTCCAAATCCGACTAGTGCTAAAGCAACAAGTCTAGCGACCCACCTCCTCTTCCAACCTCTAGTTGCAGGCGTTGGTTCCTCCATTTCGTCTAAATTGAGATGAGAGTTTGGAGCCGGTGTTAAATCCATAATTAATGGATGTAGTTTACCCTCACTCATCAATGATTCATCACCTCTACTCTACTTGAATAGCTTGATTATTGCGTCAATCAATACGGCCCGATTGGGCCGTTACCATCGGGGGGTTGACCAGCATCAAGGTTAACCATCTGTGGTATCCTTGCTTGTATCTGCTCGATTTGAGGAGCCGTTCCATAATCAACTTGTGTAGAGGGTGCACTCGCTTGATTCAGCCCTCGTAAAACGTGCTTATGCTTACGCTTGCGAATAGTGATTCCGATTAATCCGAGAACACCTAGTAAGCCAACGACTACAAATTGTAATCCAACAATTTCACCAGATAGAAGCATTCCACCCAATTGAATTATGCTCACACTTGCAGCATATCCAGGGTCGTGGTAAATGTATTCTGCAGGAGGATATATTGCTCCCCCAATAGCGATATACAACGAAACACTGACTGCGTCGTTACTCTCTTGGAAAGTCTCAGATTCATGTAACTGGAAAGTTACGTTTGCTGTCTGGGTCGAGAGACTGTCAGGACCAACCTCTGCTGTGTCAATCCAATGATATTTATCTGGAACCTTTGTGTAATCATGACTCCACGTGACAGAAGTCCCACTCACTTTGTTGACCGCACTGCTATCTCCAGTAGACAGCAGGTTTCCATCTTCATCTTCTCGGTCATATGCCATTTCTTCGTCGAAACTACCCCCAGTTTCGTTATTCACATCATCCATGAAGTCTGAGATGAGTCCAAATGTAAACGACCCTCGAGCAATAACAGATTCAACCATCAATAGTGAGTTTGCATTATGGAAATCCCAACCATCGATTGTTTGGTCGTACTTGAAGTCGGTACCAACTCGTACCCCGCTCCAGGTTAGGTCCTGTTGCTCACCTATATCTTCAACCACGAAGGGTATTTGATCGGCAAGAACTTCAGAAGTTTCATCGTGGTTTGGATTTGGATCTAGAGATACAGTCCACCATGGAATCACCTCTTCAGTTACAGGGATAATTTCTACACCAAGGTGGAATGTGAGGGCGATTAATTCAACCACATCATCGTTTGCAGTCATCCACCATCCATCGCTATTATCGTATTCAACATCTTCAGCAATTAAAGTGAAGTTCCATCCCATTGAACTTCCATCAGTCCATTCTTCGATACCATCTGAAGACATATCCCAATCTCTCTCAAGAGATACAGCTGCGTGAACATCTTCGGCACTAGTCATATCAAAATCGGTTAGACCTGTTCCATCGCGTGTGTAGTCAAAAACGCCATTTCCGCTTGTGTTTTCTTCATCACCCGGAACTCCGGTGTCCTCGAACTCAATCATGTGAACTAAACTAGTCGCAAAGACTGTCGCAATAGGTAGGGGAACTCCTGGTACAGACATACCCTCAACAGGGAAGTCTTCCAAATTTACTCCACCAAGGTATTGCACCTCAAGAGCAGCAATGCTGACAGGTCCTGGGTTATCTTCTGAACCCCAGCACACCGCGAAGTAAGATAGACGGCGGGTGACATTTAGCATAACATAATCACCCATGCACCAATCATCTTCTTCGTCATCATTGTCTTCAAAACCATCTTGCAGCCGAATGTTTTGCCCAACATCAGCGCTTGTAATAAATTCAACATGATCTGTTGGAATCATGCTTGAATCAGATTCCAAATCCGCGGCTTGTACTGTTGCAATAGGGCCAAGCAGCGCTTCTAGCAAATCATCCATATCTTCATTTCCAGTCTCAAATGAAATTGCTGGTGCCATCAAAGTAGTGGCTAACATTAGCATTACCATTACACTTGCCCTAAAGGTTGGGGGCCTGTACAATTGTCCATTCAATTTTCCATATTTATTCGGGTTTAGTGACATCTTATCGTTCTCCGATACCAACCCTTGTGTCACAAGTTTGCTATATACCTTGTGTCACAATGTTTACTCTTCAATTTGATTGAACTGCTTAGCAGTGTAACGAAAAAGTGTTTTTAATTAAGAAATCAAAAATGATTTCCCCGTGCATGTACCTGCGACCCCATGGGTGTGTCGGGAAGTGTGACAACCTTCCGAGAAATCTTTAGCCCTTCAAAAGAATTTTTCACCCAATTGTGGAAGCACCGGCGCACCGTCAGAATTCGTCTTCATCCTCCATTCGCTTCCACAAATCTCCGACTGTTTGTATGTCTTTGCTGACCTTTGTCTTCCCTTCAAGCCCTGCAACTGACCCTTTACCCAAGTCCTCATCAGATTGACCTTCTTCAGGAGCAGGTACTCCACTGTCCTCAAATTCATCCTCAGAAGATTCTTCGAAGCGTTTCCTCATTTCATCACGCTCAGATTCCGAAGTTGCACTCAATTCAATCTGGAAAGATTCAACGGTTGCCCTGCCATCACCCTCCATCTGTTCTTTGAGAGACTCCCATTCTTCTTTGTGACGTTGTTTATGGAGGGGTAGTTTTGACTTGGCTAAACGCTTTCGCCTCCTCATTCGTCTGACTGCTTGGTCAGTTACTAGAATCAGGACTCCAAGTACATTAGCAATGATATATCCTATTGTCTGATGAGGTGAATAAATCCAATATCTCATGGTGAATTCACCCTCAACAATTCTGCCTGCTTCATCCCAAGTAAATCTAGTACCATTCTCTGAATAGAAACGAATTTCCAATATGTATTCACCAGGTAAAATAGTGCCCCCCGCCTCACCACAATTTTCATTCAAGCCTCCAGTCCACATTCTAGATGGTTCTGGAACTGGCGAGGAAGGGTCGTTTAACTCACCTGAAATTGCCTTTTCTTTTGTGGCAACTTCCCACAATTCCCAGGAAGCAGTAATGTTAGCGTGATCTGAAAATGTAGTTTTGAACTGACAATCTATCTCAAAAGGGAGTTCAGCACCAAGAACATTTGGCGCAGTCATCTCGTAATATTCTCTGTGACCTCCTTCTTCAGAGAGTACTGGATGGGGAGTAGCCATTGGTGAGATGCCAATCCAAATCACATTCAACATCAACCAAGTGATAATTGCTGCCCAAGGTCTAATAGGGGCACTTGGATCAATTTTTTTCGTACTCTTCTCTATCAAAAAGACGCCCCCCTCAAGATGTCGAGGACCGCTTCCATCCATTTCAGTTTCCGCAGTTTGCGCACTGGGTCAGTAACACCAGTCCAGCGCCCTATCTTATCACTTCGAAAACCAATTAGTCTCATTTTGCTTTTTGGAATTCCACACGCGGCCACTATACACGCGGCTCTATCACCATCTGTGAATCCACCTGGATTGTACATTCCTTCAATTGACTCGGGGCATTGATGAGTCAGGATAAGGCTAGGGCAATTTTGTTTTAGAATAGGGAGAAGGTCTTGCCACTCCTGTTGGTTATCTCCATGCGCATGTAGAGCAAAAGGAATTTTTTGTTCACTCGCCCGTACAATTGCATCTCCCCCATCACCATCTGAAACAACCAAGACAAGACGGTCCCACATCGATTGAGAGAGTTGTGGAGGTAATTCATCGAACACCCCCACACTTCCGTCAGCAGCCACGAAATGACAATTTTCACTAACCGAAAGCAGGTCATCGGGTTCCACAGCAGCGCCTAAAATAACGATTTCATCTGCATCTTGAAGAATAGAAATTAGCCTATCAGGAGCACAGTTGACAGAATCAAAACCCAAGCAAGATTGTTGCAGTGCTATCGCTGATTGTTGGTCAAATTTTAAATCCCAGCCAAATGCAATCCGCACTTCGTCCTGAATGCTAACTAAGGCGGGGTTCACTGCCTCTAATCCAGTGTTCTGTGGTGTCCCCATGGCTCCCCCTCCAGTCCTCCGTCAAACTGAGAGTTCAAGAACCCGAGCGAAGCATCACAGTTCGCTCATGCCACTCCCGCGCCGCTTCCCGACCATCGAATCTCCAAGTTTACTGGCTAGATTCCCTTTTCTCCCCCAAGGTGAGGAGTGGTTGAAATCTCTTTTAGCAGACAATAATATTGACCTTGATACATTGATTGAAGGCGAGTGGGTTGAACCGATTCGTGTCCGTGGTGTCCACAGAATGTTGGAATCCATTAACCTCTCTGAAGGTGTTTCTTCAACAACTAGGCACGATATCCATGAACCCTATGGTCAGATGGTAGAAGGTTTGGGATTTTACTATGCGATGTTAGTGGTATGTGCATCCTTTGACGAACGACTAGTGAAGCGTTGGGTAGAAGGTGAAGCTAGTAGGGCTGACAAGTTACTTGGTGATACCATTGATGAGCAAACATTTGAGTTAATTACTAACACATACCTTTCCGATGTCCGTGCTCACGTACAATCGGTAGCAGGGGTATCCATCCACGCAGCCAAATCATCAACTCTCATCTATGAGATCCCAATGACTGATTTTATTGAACTTTCACCGCGAATTACAGGTAGTTATTGGCGCATGATCAACCGTCCAATCAGTGCAGGTTGGATAACAATGTGTGCCTCCAAATCCGAATCCTCACAGCAACGATTGGCCCGCCTCTTGAAAGAGAGAATACGTCAAGTATTAATTGAAAGATGTCAACAAAACATGGAAAAAATGGATGATGAATTCGCGGCAAAATTTGCCGACCCGGTTGGTAAAATGGTAGCTGAACTACAGCTAAGTAAGGGCCAAGAAATCAAGGTTGCAGCAGCCCATGAAGGCGATTGGCCGCCATGCATGACATCAGCAATTGCTGACCTTGCACAAGGTGAAAATGTCAACCACGCAGGCCGGCGATTCTTAGCAAACATGAGCCGAGCCCTAGGTCTCTCAATTGATGAAGCAGCCTCATTTTTTGTCAATGCGCCCGACTACAACGAGGGCACAACGAAGTATCAATTAGGTCATCTATACGAGGGCGAATATACGCCAGAGAAATGTAACACTTTGAAATTGCACGCTCGATGCCCAGTCTCACAAGGCACAATCAGTGATTCCCTGTGTAACTTAGAATGGATGACCCATCCTCTCAAATATGTACGTGCGCAACAGCGTCGAAGGGCCCGTGACACACCCCCTGAACAAGCAGTAAACCCCCAAACAACAGAAAACAAGCAAACCAATGGTGCTAAAGGGGAAGAAGGGGACAATGATTCATAGTGGAGTAACACCCCAGCCACATCGGGAAAGGTCAGGTGAGCAAGTATGACGAGAACTCTAGTCCTCTCTGTTGACCGCGATGATGACTTAGGAAAGAAGGCTGGAATCCGCGGCCCAATAGTAGGTCGTAAAGAGGTTTTAACGGCCGCACTTAGGCTCGGAATTGCCGACCCAGAAGAGAGTGATACCAACGCTATTCTTGGTGGTCTTCACCTTCACGACCAATTGAAAGAAAGTGGCGAATCAAACGATGCAGTTGAAATTGCGGTCCTCACTGGTGATGAACGAGTCGGAGTCCGTTCGGACCGAGCGATTGCTAAGCAACTGGAAGAAGTAATTGAGAAATTTCAACCAGACCGTGGTGTGATGGTTACTGATGGAGCAGAAGATGAAAGTATACTTCCAATTATTCAATCAAGACTACATATTGACCATGTCCAGAAAATTATTGTGCGCCAGTCAAAGGGGATTGAGGGCACTTACTACTACATCGCTAAGGCTATCGAAGATGAGAAGTGGCGCATGAAACTTCTAGTCCCTCTGTCAATTTTCCTAATGATGATTGGTCTTGGATTGATTCTTCCAAACGGTGGAGTCATTATCGGAATGATGCCATTACTCATCGGTGTATATTTGATGGCTAAAGGGTTAGGTGCGGAACAACATCTTAATCGTATAATGAGAGATATGAGAGAAAATGCCGATGCTGCCTTTGTCTCGTCGATATTATGGTTCTCCATGGTGTTCTTCTTTATCTTCGCAATTGCCGAAGGTTTACGGGTTTATTCAACCAATATGGCATTGACAGAGCCGCCCGGTGGACTTGAAATTATTCTTCTAGTTTTACAAGGTGCGATAACTTGGATTGTATTGGCGTTCCTCACATTAGCTCTTTCTTTACTAGTTTTGAAGATGAAAAAAGGTACATTCAGTGGAAGAACAGTCCAAATCATTGCTTTTGGAATTGTTATTTGGACACTGTGTAGTGCTGGCTTAAGGATGGCATTGGAAGTACTCAACCAAACTTATGCTCTGAACCCAACAACACTTTGGCAAGATTGGGATCAAGCAATCGGAGCCTTGGTTTTATTCTGGGCGGTCAAAGGAGTTGTCAATTCAATTAGCCGTCAGGAACCTTCTGGAAGTTACTGGGGTATCTAATCAGAATCCTTGGTTTGGTGGTTGCTGTCCACCCATGGGCGGAAGAATTTGACCTTGTGGCACAGTTTGTTGTTGGACAGGTTGTGCTGCTGGCTGCTGAGTAGCGAAGGCTGGATGAACCGCTCCACCCACCATTGGTGCTCCTGCTCCTGGTTGTTGCATTCCCGCCACCGGTTGCACGGTACCATCTGCTTGCTGGACCATCATCACTCCTTGGGGGACTTTGTTATCTTTGAGTGTAAAGATGAAAACCACACCTAATCCGATTAGACAAAATGAACAACAAAAGCCCATCATCCCACCAAATATACTCATGACACCACCGAAATCAACTGCCATCTCAGTTACAACAACTGATCCAGAGCCAGTAAACTCTACTTCCCAAGTACCCGGGGTATACACTGAAATCTGACCGGCATATGTGTGGCCTGGCCAATTATAGTAGCCACAGTCATTGGGCTCCTCTTCACAAGGGATGAAGCGATTCTCATCATCCCCACCTACAAGGGTGACATCAACAGTCTCTCCCTCTTCAACAAAAATTAGGTAGACGTTCATCACTTCGAAATTTCCTGAATAAGTATCTGGGGATGTACCACTCCAAACTTCCATGCCATTAGGGTTCTCTGCGATGTCAGAAACAGTTGAGCCTCCGCCTGCAACTGCCAGAATGACACTGCCAATTAGCAATGCAACTCCCAATCCGAGGGTAATCTTGGTCATGATATGCATGAACCTTCGTTCGATGCTGTGGCTTTTGAGGCTTTGGCAAGTTGGGAGTTGGATGGAACGCTTGTCAATTTTCGAACATCGCTTCATTCATACAATTCGGACAAGTTACCTTGATTGGACGAACAGCGGGGATTCCCAATGGTGCACTACAGTGCGGGCAAAGGATTGCCTGTTCTACGCTAGACTGGCGGGATTGACCTTCGTGACTAGGGTCGTACCGCACTCGATATTGGTGTGCGTTTTCAATATAGTTCGGTTGGTGGCCCACAGGTGCTTGCTCTTCGGTTTGGTTAGGTGTTGCATAGTCTTCAACGATGCTCATGCTTGGTTGTGAACTACCACCTTGCTGGAATGATTTTACCTGCTCTTCTACTTGTGCTACTGTCAAGTTATGTTGGCGAGCAATTCGGTCAAGGGCGAGCATTCGGTCGTATTCATCCATGTTCGCTAATTCACTCAGAACACTGTTGCTCAACTGTGTCATCGTTTAATCGGCCGTGTTCTCCCTATCTCAAGGTTATGCAACGTTGTTAATTTGAAATTCACCCCATCTCAGCAAGACATTTGATTCAAATAGGGTGGGCCAGCCGGCCGGCTTCAGGAGTGGGTAAAATGTCGGGCATATTCGGGCGATCTGCAAAATCAAATAAGCCAGATGCAGTGAAGACAAATGCTGCACGTAAGGTAACTTGCGGTCAAGTCATGAAGAGAGCGAGAGTACTATCTTCCACAGTTACGATGGATAGAGTATTGACTACTCTGACATCACGAGATTGGGACCATCTTTTCTTGGTAGACGATTTAGGAATTCCAGTAGGGCGAATTCACGCTGTTGATATGCTAAAATTGATTCAAAGAAAGCGGGTAAACCGTGACCTAGCGTGGATGCAAGCTGTCGAAGCAAGCCAACTAATTTCCCAACCGCCGATGCAAGTATCAAGCCGGACTCCCCTTCTCAAAGCAGCAGCATTGATGATTACCCACGATATCAATCAGATGGCTGTTGTAGACCACGAAGGTGTCTTGATTGGCGTGATAAGCCATGCAATTGTCGCACGTCACTTACCAAAGTTCATCCTCTAGTTAATCGGTTAGGTGTAACTTGAGCAAATCGACAATTTCACTTGTAACTTTAGATAGTTCCAACCCATCATCAGATGTGCGCGCTGTGATGGAAGTTTTTGCTTCGGTTCCAGAATTTCGAATGCCAATACTGATGTCGACACCATCTTGATTACCACTCAGCAACAAGAGATTTGCCTCACCAACAATTTTCTGGCGATGTAATACTCCTTCACCAAACTCCTTTGAAACCAAATTCTCTACCATGTTGGATAACTCGTTTGTCCCATCCCACAGGGTACGGTCAGTGCCCTTAATCCCAACCCTAGTTTTCCAACCACGTGCTACTTCCACTCGGTCAGAGCCAAGTTTCGCACGAGCAAAAAGTTGAGCAAGCAGAGTTGCAGCACCGTCTCCCGCAAGCCCCCAGTGGCCCGGTTTTGTTGGGTGAGGTGTAGGCATAACGAGGTGCCCAGAGTCTTCGCATCCACAGATTGAAGGCATCTCATCAGCATTCACGAATTGATTGTTCGAATCATTTTTTTTCCGCAAGGCATCAGATAACCAGCGGTCACCAATGGCGGTTTGGGTTGTCTCAATCTCTAATTCATTGCAAGTCGCTGGTAGACAGAGGTCTGACTCAATACTGTGGGCTAATTTCAACTGTGAAAATCCTGACTTTTTTAGGGAGTGGAGCCAATCAAATGCCATCTGGTCTCCATCAACAATTTTGATTCCGTTTTTTGTACCTTCAATAAGAAGGCAACGATCACCGTCACCATCTAATGCAGCACCAATTAACTGGCCTTGACTCCATGGTGGCATTCCATCATTTTCTTTGAGCCGTTCTGAGATTTCAATAAGCATCAGATGGGAATGTTCAGTTTCTAAAAGTTCAGCAATATTCCAATTATCTGTGGAACTAAATTCCCCCGCGCCACAATTGTGATTTATTGGCTGTTCCACAGATGAGATTTCTTCACATTCAAGGCCACGTCTAACAAGTCCAAAACCAAACCAATCAGTGCTGGCCCCGCCTGAACAATCTAGGATTAATCCGTTTGGAGATATATTGGCGTCCAGTGAACCAACATCAATTCCAAGCGTTTTGGAAAGAATCCCCAACCATTTTTTCAAATGCCTCCGATAGGCTTTCAGTCCATCGAATAGAGGCAATTCTTGGGAATCAGATGGTTGGATAGATTGAATTGTTGAAAGCGTAGAAACATAATCCCAAGCATGGGCTGAAATCAAGTCTTCCAAAGGTGGCATCGATTTGAATCCATTCTTATCAAACAATTTCACCCCTGAATCAGTAGCCGGGTTGTGACTTGCTGTTACCATCATTCCAGCATCAGCATCTAGCAATAGCAAACAATGGAGTAACCCAGGTGTCGGTAATTCACCAACTAATTGGGTTATACAGCCTGCTTCCCTAAGACCCAAACTTAGTGATGACACCAGTTTGTCGTTTCCACTCCTGCGGTCCCAACCAATTACCACAAGTGGTGGTTCTGCTCCACCCTCACCTGCCCCGATGACCGAGCCAGTTGCAAAGCCAATAACTTGCATTAATGATGGTGAAATTTCACGTTGTAAAATCAATTTTTCAATTGGATTTTCAGACTCACTACAATCTGAAATTAAACCGCGAATCCCGTCAGTACCGTGCAATCTCTGGCCAATCATTTTGGCTCACTCCCTAATGGTTGAATCACTATCAAATACTCCACTGACATTGACATTTGGCCATATGTTTGAGTTGGTTCCAATTATTACTCCAGGATTAGAAACGGCGTTACAACCAATTGCAACACCATCTCCAAGAATAGCCCCAAATTTCCTTAATCCACTGTCAACAATTCCTTCTTCAAGACCTCGAACAAGAACTGAGCGCCCGTCATTTCGTAGATTAGACAACTTACATCCAGCACCAAGATTCACATCTTTGCCTAATATTGAGTCACCGACATAATTGAAGTGAGGAGCTTTTGCACCAGGAAGTAGTAGTGAATGTTTGACCTCCGAAGCGTGTCCCACAACTGAACCACAGCACAACCATGTGTAAGGGCGAATATATGCGCCATGGCGAACTTCTGCATTTGGACCAATATAACACGGTCCTTCTATTCGGACACACTCCCCAATACTCGCTCTATCATCTATGCATATAGGGCCTTTTGAATCATCGACCGAAACTGAATCAGGTAAATCGGGAATTACGTGGCCATACTGTTCAAGTAAAGATTCCAGTTGATTATTCAGAGAATCTTCGTGAGATGGATCTAAAATCAGCCAAACCGGTTCATCTTGTTCCGGTAGTTTTGGAATGTACCCAGAGTACTCATTTCGATTCACCATACTCGGCCATAGACTTGGGCTGGTGAGGCTGGCTAGAGGCACTGCCATGAAAGGCCGAGACCCTCAACAGGCTTGATGCTTTCACTCGGTTAATACTTGAGGAGCAGAATCCAAAACCGTATCACTGCATCCAGACGCGAACTGTTTGAAGTTGTCTTGGAACATTAATGCCAACTTATCGGCTACTGCTTCGAATTCCGCCTCATCCTTCCAAGTTGTTTTAGGATTGAGTATTTCACTTGGTACACCTTCACATGAAGAAGGGATTTCAAAACCAAAACGTTGGTCAGACACAAATTCTGTATTATTGAGTGTCCCATCCAATGCCGCATTGAGAAGTGCTCTAGTCCACCTGATTTTGATTCGGTCACTATTTCCATATCCACCTGCGACCCAACCGGTATTCAGTAACCAGCATGAAGCGTTGTTTTCTGCAACTTTCTTAGACAATAAGTTGGCATAGACGCTAGGGTGCATAGGCATGAAAGGTGCGCCAAAACAAGCGGAGAAAGTTGCTTGAGGTTCAACAACACCAATTTCAGTTCCCGCCACCTTAGCGGTGTAACCCGAAATGAAATGATATGCGGCTTGGTCGGGTGTTAGCCTTGAGATTGGAGGAAGAACTCCAAAAGCATCACAGGTGAGAAAGACTACATTTTTTGGTTGACCTCCTCTGCTTTCCATGACTCGATTTTCAATCGCTTCAAGAGGATAAGATCCTCGAGTATTTTGGGTCAAAGATGTGTCATTGAAATCTGGTACACCATTACCATCCAAAATGACATTCTCAAGAATTGTTCCCGGCATTCTTGTAGTTGCAAAGATTTCAGGCTCATCTTGCTCAGATAGGTCAATCATTTTGGCGTAACAACCCCCTTCAAAGTTGAATACACCATCATGGTTCCAGCCGTGTTCATCATCACCAATCAGAGGTCTATTTGGGTCTGCAGATAGTGTGGTTTTACCTGTACCTGAAAGTCCGAAGAATACTGCACAGTCATCTTCTTGTCCAACATTGGCAGAGCAATGCATAGGTAATTGCCCTTGGGTTGGAAGAATATAGTTCATTACCGAGAAAATTGATTTTTTAATTTCTCCAGCATACTTAGTTCCACCAATAATCACCTGCTTCTCAGAAAAGCAGACGATTACAAAAACTCCCGAATTAATGCCATCAATCTCAGCATCAGCCAAAAAGTTAGGCGCATGAAAAATTGTGAACTCAGGAAAATGTGATTCGATCTGTTCTTGACTTGGCCTTAGAAACATATTACGGGAAAAAGCAGCATGCCAAGCATTTTCTGTAATAACTCGGATTGGAAGTCGCTGGTTTTCATCAGCTCCTGCATACAAATCTTGGACAAATAACTCTGGCTTTGAGTTCAGATAAGTACGAACTTTTTGCCGTAGATTATCAAAGACATCTCGTGTGGTCGGGGTATTCACATCCCCCCACCAAACATTATCTTCAACTAATTCTTCTCTAACGATAAATTTGTCATTTGGAGAGCGACCAGTTCGCTCCCCCGTTTCAGTGATGAGTACACCATGTGCACTGAGAACTCCCTCCTCTCTTTTCACGGATTTTTCAATTAAATTTGTGACGTCGTTATTCCAGTGAATATACCCTGTTGGTGTTAATCCATGTGCACCTAGGCCGACAGGTCCCGGAGGAGCGCCATCCTCTCGGATGAGGGTCGTCATATTGGGGGCGGGTCGCAGGACCTCTTAGAATGCTACGGAACGAATGCATGTAGTAAAAAACCATAATTTCAGTATTCCAGCCAAGGGCGACCTTGATGGATAAGGTCCGTTCTGAGAGATTTAGATGGGAGACGAACCGGCTGATGAGGATGACTCAGTCATCCGAAAACGAGCCTTTGACATGGGCGGTGGCCTAGATTTATCCAGCTTCCTTAGCCAAGACATCGTTGAGGAAACAAACCAACTTCCGTCACCCCAAACAGAACAACCAGAAAAGGAAGTTGTCGACGAAGCAATGGGTGATATTTTCGACCCATTTGTAGATGGTCCTAGACCGGGTGATGTACAACGAGATGGCACCGTTCAATTAGAAGCAGAAATGGACAGTATTACTGAGTTGGCAACGACGGGGGAAAAGCGCCTTCACTGGGGTATCATGGTTGGCATGATTATCGTTTATTCTCTAGTAGGTTGGTTAGTAGGAACTACTCTTGACCCAATGATTGGTCTAATCGGTTTACTCGGTTTGGCAACTCTTGGTTTTGTATTAGGTGAGCGATGGATTCCTGACCCCGCGATGAGGATGCTTGGAATTACTTGGGTAATTATCACTATGAAACTCTTGTATGGGTTAGCAATTGACCTAGGACACTGGGAGTTGTGGGGTGTTTTCCCGCTCGACCCTACAATGTTAGGCGCAGTATTGCTTGGATTGGTCGGACTGAATGTCTGGATATCTTATCATCATGATGAAGATGCAATTGCCGCTCAAGCAACATTAGTTCTGCTCGCAATAGGCTCTGGTGCTGGAGCGGTGTATGGGCAAATTGGTGTTGCAGCGGGGATCATTGTTGCCACCATCTTGCTACATGGTTTAGCATGGCATCGTAAAAGCGGCAATCTTGCCTCACTTGGAATCGCAGCCTCTAATTTGTGGATTGGATTGCACGCTTTCAGTAATAATTGGAAAATTGGCGCTCTAGAAATCGTCCCATTTGACGATTTGTTGCTACTATTCCTTCTGCTTGGAGGTATCAATGCCGTAAATGCGGTAATGGCGGCAAGGTTTTCAGCCGAGAAAAATTGGTTTTCCGATGGATTACAATTGGTTGGACTTGGCAGACCTGGATTATGGTCAGTTTCAATTGGATTAGGAATGATTGGTGCATTACTTGCAATTTCAGCAAATAGAGCAGAAACTTCCTATGCGCTTGCACTGATTATGATGCTCCTTGCTTGTTTTGGCGGCTCATATTTGGTAGTAAGGAATGTTCCCAAAAGCCGAGTTCTCACTCCACTTGCTACCGCATTGCCGGCACTAATTTTGCTTCTAATCATTCAGATTTCAGCATCCTTCACAGCACCATTTGGAATCGGGGCATACGATGTATTCGCAGTTGGGGCGGCAATCCTTACCGCATTCATACTACTATCAAACCAATCCCTAGTAAGCGACCATGTGTTGTGGGGTGGAAGCCTCGTTTTGATTCTCTTAATGACGATTTTAATTCCGGCCACACCTTCTTCTCAGGGCGGTGATGGAGCGCTGGTTTTGTTCATCGCACTTGGGGGAATTCACCTTGGAACAGCCGTCTTAGCCTTATTGAGAAAATCCCCTTCTCTCGCAGGTGTAACAATACTCGCACCATGGTTGTGGGTTCTGTTCATTTCATTTTGGGCAATGGGTGCCCAAACCTTCAACGCCGCAAATCAATCTTGGGAATTAGCAGCAGGCGTAGTTGGATGGGATGGCAATTATTTGGTTGCATATCTTGTTCTAGTGACAATATTACAGTACCCTGTCAATAGAGCACTTGGAGAATCAGGGGTAAATCTAGCCGCTCGTCTAGTCGGTCTTTCTGAAGTTGGTGCTAGATTACGTGATAGCGGTTTGTTGAAGTTGTGGAATATCGGGTTTATTCTCTCACTTCTAATTTGGATTGTAGTCTCCCGTGGAACAGATGTTTCAGGTTATGGCTTGATTTTTGGTTTAGCAGTCACATTAGCAATCAATATCTTTGCAGAATGTCGAGGTGAGCATCAAGATAATCCTCGCACTTTGATGGTGTTGTTTGGAATCACTACTTTGCTGCTACAATGGCGTAACGGACTTGATGCCGCTTGGATGCTGATGATGGTAGGAGGTCTTGGCTCCTTAGTGCTGTTTAGCAAAAATATCGAAGTCGAGGATATTCTCAGCCTCTTGATGGGATTCTTAACTGCTCAAACAGTGATATTCTCACTCGACCAGAGAACCACTTCTTTGTTGGAAGGGGAGCAATTATTGCCAGTTGAGGGCACAGGTTGGATAATTCTTCTCTCAGTGTTTTTGACGCTCGCACTCTATCTACCAAGGGCCGCAAAAATGGAGAAATTGCTCAAACCAGCAGCATCTTCAGCATTAATGTTGATAGCAACTGTTTGGGCTATGGCAGCGGAAGGAATGACATTTGTCCAACTTTCACTCTCTGCTCTATTGTTCATAGGTTCGGCAATTTGGTTAGCGGCTCAAGGTGAGTTACGCGCTGAACTAAAGGCGGTTGGAGCCAGAGATGAGAGGAGAAGTAGAATGCAACGGATTGACGAAGTTCAACGTTCATTGGAGGCAAGTGGGGCATTACCCTCTCTGTTCCAACCAGAACCTCTCGCTCTGACATCGGGTGCGTCTTCACCTTCTGCGCCTTTAGTAGTCCGTGGTGAACAGGAAGCGGCTATTTCTGAGAAACCCGAGTTAATATCTAGTGAACCATCAAAAACTTATCATTTTGATTCAGAAGAGGCAGCTGCAGCAGCCGCTGGAAGTGACATATCAATTGAACACATGTCACAAGCAAAATCAGTAGGGGCAATCAAGACGGTTGCTCCTGAGTTGTATATGCAGGCTGAAAGAATGCGTAAGCGTTCTAAGAGAAAGGGTGAGTTATCTCGTGAAGAGATGTTGTATGGTGACATTCACCATAAACCTGTGATCGTGCTTGCATTCATTGCTAGCATTATTCTGTTTGGAGTATATACTGTGTGGAGTTTTGGTTCCGCATCTGCCGGAATTTTAGTGGTTAGCGGTGCGATTTCATTAGTACTCATCGGTATATCACGTTGGCGGGCGAGCAGTAATGATTTGAGTTTGCCAGATGTACTTGGAATTGAAACTCCATTCGCTGCGACAATTGCTGGTTTAACTTTGATGCACGTTACTGGCAGATTAGCAGCAGGAGCGTCGCTAGGTAATCAGTTAGATTTTGCAGTTTTTGCAATCATAGTATTGCTAATCATTGGCATTTCACTAACAGGTCGTAAGGACTTGGTACATCGAATTCCAGCGGCAATTGAGTGGTATGTTGCAACCCTTCTGGTATCTCGAATTGCCGGCGCAATGATGGCTGGAACCATGCCGATGCCGGTATTGACAGACCCATTCACACCTATGGAAGGTGGAACGACTCTGTCATACACAATTCCATGGTTGTTAGTCGAAGGGGTGTTGCTCGCTTGTGTTCTTGGATGGGATTGGATAGAGGCTGTTAGGAGACGACATGAACTTCCAGATTTCCACGGCGCAGCCGGTAGAGGTGGCTGGGTAGTTTCAGTGGCTATGCTATCAATCGGTCCAGTAGCACTCATCGCGATTTTACTGGGCTTGCGCCGTTCAATTCAGTGGCAACAACCAGCAGCAGTTGGAATCATCGTCCTTAGTACGGTTATAGCGGCACGTTCGCTAGCAAGTTGGTTTGACGGATTAATTGATTTCATTCCACATCTGATGATTATTCTAGGTTTAATTTCACTGGTGTGTTTAGTGTTAAGTGTACCAATGCGAAAGCCTGGTTGGAGTTCTACATGGTCTTGGGATGCCCATCTCCTATTACCATTAGGTGTTCTATTACTTACCGGAATAAGTGCATTTTTGGTTATCTCTTTACTCACCCTTTCTCTAACTATTTGGGTAACTGGGATACTCCAATTACGCCGTTCACTTCGGGTGTGGGGTGCAGCAGACTTAGTTCTAGCACTAGTAGCAGCCGCATTGGCCGCTGGTGGCGCAATCAATACAAATTCACTATTATTGATGGGTATTGCATTAGGGCTTGAATTGGGTATAATCGCTTGGCTTGGACAGAAACATGAGGGTCAAATGGCCATTGATTGAAGCAGTCAATCAGTCCATATCTTGATTTGAGGTGGCCTACAGGGTGTGTTGTGTCTGGTCCGTGGATAAGCGATGAGCCTGAGGATCCGCCGGTTCCTTTAGGGCTCAATGAGATGACAATTCCAAGGGCAGCAATTTTGGCTTCTTTAGGCACTATTGCCATGCTTTTAATTTCAATTATCTGGGTTGGGTGGGGTGCTTACGCGTTCCTTGGACAAATGGATGGGGCTTTTGTTACCGTTGACGAAACATCTCTTCAAGAAGATGGGCGCTGGACTTGGGAAGCAATGTTGTTATTCGATACATGCGAGCCTAAAGATGATGCATGGGATTGGCCAGAAAATCTCTCTGCCCAAGATGAACCGTTTTGGTTACCCGGTGAAGTCTCTTGTGAATGGCGCCATCAGGGTGTAGGTGACACTGCAGTAGTTGCGGTCAATAACGCCGGAAATACAAGTCTTGATTTGCAAGTCACTGTTGATAGTGATTCAGTTTCAGTAAGTGAGCCATCAAGCGGATTACTCACGATTGATGGAGATTCAGCAGAATTACTAGTTTTAACATTAGATTCTGAGATTGAAGAAGAAGTATTTTTGGTTACAGTTTCACACCCAACAGTTGAAGGTTCAGAAGTGCAATTAGAAGTGAGACTTCTAGCAGGTGATGATTGGGCTTTACACACCGATTATGGTGATAGGATGACGGTTCATTACCAAGTTTGGATTGATGATACTGAGGAAAAACTTGACGAGGGTGACCTACCTGTAACCGCAGGCTCTGAACCAACTTGTGAAGCAGGTGCTCCAAGTGCATGTTACATCAAAGGATTTCATTGGGGTGTAATTGGCCTTGATTGTGGTGTTCTAAGATGTGTAATTGGAGATGGAACAACTCATACGGTGATACTTCCACCTGAACTTGCTTACAAGGATAGACCTGACAGGGAGCCGGCTAACAATCAATGGTTACGCTTTGAATTGAGTATAAACGAATTATTTGCTTGAATAGAAAAGCGAATAACAGCAGCAGCAGTCGTATAATTTGGTGCGTGATGCCAACTCACACAGTTTTACCTATTTCCCCCGATATTCTAGGGTTCGCAGAAGTGATTTCGCCACTTGGCAAAATAGAGGAAAAATCAACATCAAGTGACCCACATTTGTATCAGACTCCTCGAATGAAACGGCTTTCAACACCTTGGTCAGTTTGTTTAACTAGAGCCGAGCAGTTGGCTGATTGCCGGCTGGGTAAAGGGATACTTCTCGACCCTGCTTGTGGTTCTGGGTCACAACTTTTTGCTTATTGTTCGGTGTTGGAAAGAGCAGGACTTGGGATTGAACTTGATGCAGATTCAGCAGTTCTTTCCGCAGCAAACGGGCAAATCGTGGCTGAGGGAAGTAATAGTGAATGGACTGCAGATAGTTTCGTATTGGTTGGAGACGGAACCGATGCTACTGCAGCCCTAGCAGAAATTGACTTGTCAGACCGGGTAATTGCAGTATTGCATGTAGATCCAGCTAGGCCTCTAGATACACAGAATCACTCTCTTGATGAAATGCAACCACCAATCTCAACTTTGCTAAACAAATGGTCTCCCCATCTTGTGTTGGGTAATCGGGGTCCAGCGATTATCATCGACCTTTCACCTAGGCTATTAGATACTCAACAAAGTGAAATTGAAGAACTACTTCTATCACATTGGCCTGACTCACCAATCACCTGGGAATGGGTTTCAACTGGTCGTGGTAGAATTGACCGTTTGACAATTTGGTTTGGTGCAGCCGCAGAACCGGCAACACCTGCTAGAATGCTTAGATTACTTTCAGACGGTTCTGTCGTTAGTTTTGCAGGCCGGGCAACAGAAGCGAAGCGCTCATCTTTGGTTGTTCCTAAGACCGGAGAGTGGTTAACAATAGTTGATTCTGCTCTCTTATCATCAGGACTTCAAGCCCAATGGTTACGCGAAGCCTTACCTTCTGAGTCCACGAGAGATTGGGTTAGAATTTCTGGACGTAGGCCTATGTTGCTCTCTAGCGAACCAATCCAAATGGAGAAGTCATTAGTGAGTGCATTTGTCTCAACAACTGGTCAAGTCATGAGTCGGTTGAAGGTTGAACCAACGGTTGAGAATATCTCTCCAATTCTTGTATCCGCAAATTTCGCATACCTCTCCAAACTCACATTAAGATGTAAAATTGAACCCTCTGCCCAACCCAAACTCCAGGGTAAATTAGACCATGGATTGAAGGATTATCCACGTGGAAAACCGGGTTTCCTTGCTGATGTTGAAACAATTGATGGACCTGCTTGGTTTATCTGTAAAGAACCTTAAAATTAAGCCTAATTTGGTCATTTCAACGATATTTTCATTCTGGTAAAATAGTCCCTTTTTTATAGGGGGGGTAAGTCGCGGAGCCGCTACATAGTAGCCACTGGGTAACCGGTGTACTCGGGGGAACCGAATAATGGCAAAAATAGACGAGAGTCAGTTAGGCGACGATTTCAGATATATTCTGAGATTAGCAATGGCTGATGTTGATGGAATGAAACCGATTGGCTTGGGCCTGACTTCAATTGATGGAGTTGGTCAGAGAACTGCAACTGCATTGTGTGGTTTAGCCAATATAGATGCAAAGAAAATGGGCGGTCTCCTTTCAGATGAAGAGATTGATTCATTGAAGGAAGCGATTGAAAATTACCCGACCGCAGTCCCACTCTGGATGTTAAACCGTCAGAGAGACTTACATTCAGGTGATGAACTTCATTTGTTTTCACAAGATGTGAAGATGGTCCAGAAGGAAGATATTGACCGACATCGTGCAGTCAAGAGTTACCGTGGTGTTCGCCACGCACTCGGTGGCAGGGTGAGAGGACAAAGAACACGTTCGAACAACCGTAGTGGTTTGACACTCGGTGTTCAGAGGAAGAAGTGAGGTGTGAAGTATGGGACATCCAAAGTTTAGTCGAAGAGTATGGCAAGGCCCCAAACACCCATGGCAGTCCGAGAGGATTGATGAGGAACGCACCCTCATTTTCAACTATGGTTTGCGTAACCACAGAGAAATCTGGAAGGCTCGCAGTAAGTTGCGCCGATGGCGCTCAAACGCAATGAAGTTGATTGCGACAACCGATTCAGGAGATGACCACATCTCCCGAGAGAAGGCTGATTTGATTACTTCACTACATCGCCGAGGAATGCTTCCTGAAGGCGCAACTCTTGACGATATTCTTCGTCTTAATGTAGAGCACGTGTTGGCTCGCCGCCTACAATCACAAGTATACTACAAGGGATTCGCTTCAAGCATGAAGCAAGCAAGACAATTACTAATTCATGGCCACATTTCAGTTGGCGAGCAAGTAATGACAGTGCCTGGATATACAATTACTCGAGAAGAGGAAGACACACTTCAATACAGTATCCAATCATCTCTTCACGACTCAGCAAAGAGAACTGGTGATAGCAAAAAGAGTGGTATTGCAACTGGTGAAAACCACCCAATCCGAGTAGGCATCACTGAAATCCGTTCACAAGCGACTTATGAAAATGAGGATGGTGATAGTTTGGAATTAGAAGATGGAGTTCCAACCGCAGAAGAAGTTCAACAAATTGCTGAAGCCGCTGATGCGGCTCCAAGTGCAGATGATGTTAGCGGAGGTGAATCCTGATGTCTCGTAAGTGTATCATCAATATTTACAGTTCTTACAACAATATTCTCATGACTGCCACTGACCAAACAGGTGCAGAAACCATTGCTAAGTGTAGCGGTGGCCAAGTAACCAAGAAAGGTAGCGACAAGGGCAGTCAGTTTGCAGCAATTAGAGCTGCAGAACGAATTGCAGAATCTATCCAAGACAAAGGATTCTCACAAGCAATTGTTCGATACCGTGGCCAAGGTGGAAACAAGAGCCCAAACACAGGTCCAGGAGCACAACAGGCAGTCAGAAGCCTGACACGTGCTGGCATTCAAGTTGCTAGAATAGAGGATTGTACCCCACGTCCACATGATGGTACAAAGCGAAAGGGCGGTCGTAGAGGCCGAAGGGTTTGATTCAGAGGTGTATTAAAGATGGTAAAATTAAAAGTTCTTTCAGAAACAGATACTTCACTAAGGATTCTCTTTTCAGGAGTTAACCGAGCATTCGTAAATTCCCTACGCAGGACTATGATTGCTGATGTACCAAAATTCGCCATTGACCAAATGAGAGTTGAACTCGGTGTTTTCAAAGATGAAGAGACTGGCGAATTATTTGAGTCAAATTATGCGATCAGTGATGAACAACTCGCACATAGATTCTCAATGCTTCCAATCCCAACCTTCCATGATGACTTTTACTTCCAAGACGAATGTCCTGATTGTAAAGACATGGTAGTTGATCAACGTGGCTGCCCTTCATGTCAGATTATCTACACGATTTCATCTAGCGGTGAAGCGGGTGGAAGAAGTGTTGTTGCTTCAGAGTTAAACGTGATTGGTGACCGCCGATTAGAAATCCCAGAAGCCTATGGTTCCATTCCTTTAACAAAATTATTCGAAGGACAAGTGCTTCATGCATACTTCTATGCAATAATGGGTAGAGGTAGAGACCATGCCAAGTACTCACCAGTATCTGGTGTGACATTCCACTCACGTCAGAACGGGAAAATGAACGTTAAGACACGCTCAAAGATGCTTTTTGATCTTAATTTGAATATCACTGCTAAGGATTTCAATAAAGATGGAATTCTCGATGATATCGATAAGGTAGATTTGCTCAGAAACGACCTCAACCATGTTGGAAGTGGAACTGATTTAGAAGCAGAATTCAATGATGCGATTACTTTAGAGGATGTTGAAGGAGAATATATTTTCCAGTTCGAGACTGATGGTTCAATGACAGCCCGCACTTGCTTAGATCAAGCCTGTAAGGAATTAGCGGGTCGCTTTGAATCACTATCAAGTGACTTCGCAGAATCTCTTTGAGAGTCGGTAAGACCAAGCCAAATTACCCTTACGGGGTGATTGACGATGACCGAGATTACAGGGCAAGCCGCTTCATCGGGACACATTACTCTAATTTTCAGTGTACAGGACGATGCTACTGAATTAATCAATCAAGGTAGCCGGGGAATCGGGCTTTGTATTGACTCGGCGCAGCCAACATGCCAGATAACCGTGATTGGTGAATTAGGTTCGGGTAAAATCATTGAGAAATCTCAAGACCAGAGTTTAATCCTTCAGCAGACAGTAATTGACACACTTTCTCAATTAGTACCTTCAGTTTTAGATTATAATTGGCAAATTCAACAGAGTTGTGGATTACCCCAACAACAGGGGTTTGGCCTCTCAGCCGCTGGTGCCTTGGCCACTGCCCTTGCTTTACAGAGAGCATTGGGTGTAGAAGAACAAGTCGCACATTCTCAATCCTTTCATGTAGCACATTTGGTCGAGCGTATACTCTCAGGTGGACTCGGTGACATATCTGCACTATGGGCTGGGGGAATAGACCTCAGAAGAGAACCAGGATGCCCGCGAGTGAGCGAAAAATTGGGGGGTTCAGGAGTAGTAGACGGCTGGCATCAAGACCTCAAAATGTTAGTAGCGTGGCGAGACAGAACCACACGTCACACATCCTCATACATTGATGATGAAGGTTGGAAAACGCGTATTCGCAAGAGCGGAGAAGAACAATTATCTGGCTTGAAAACAGGTGATTGGGACGAAACGCGCTGGGCAGAAATCCTTGCTGCCTCTACTGCCTTTGCAACAAACTCACAGTTGGCATCGGATGCAGGCAGAGCCGAACTGTTACAGATTGCAAGCGAGGCGATTTCACTCGCTGGCACATCAGCCTCACCACATCTTTGCATGCTTGGAGAAAGCCTTGTTATTTTACCAACATCACTTGAATCAGGATTCAATAACGATGAGATGTTAAACATGATTGAACAGTTTAATTTGATGGGATTGAAATCAATTGAGGTTTCATTATCAGAAACGTCGCTGAGATAATTCCCCATCACTCATCATACATGATAGTGATATCTAGGGGTGTTTCATCTAACATTAAGACCCCGGGAATTTTCATTGCCTCACAGAATCCATGCCGGTAAACGATTGCACCTGAACCCCATTCATCGATATATCGATTCATTTGTTTCTTAGTTTTCTTCTTAGCAAATGATACGTTTGCACCATAGAAATTCTTAGCGTCAATCCAAGCAATCGACTTACCATTAACCTTCAAATCATCCATTATTAGAAAATCTGGAGTATTCAGTGGCCTACCATGTTCTTTTTGTTGCTCACTTAGCAACTCTTCTTGGCGGCGGTATTTGATACCTAAAGTGTCGAGGTAATTGCCAACAACATCCTCAAACAAATCTGCTCGTACTGCAGTTTCACCTTGGTCGACATTTGTCACGCGGTCTTTTTCTTCCGCTTCATGAAACTCTGCAGCATCGCGTTTTGAAAGCAATCTATCAGGCGCTCTTAGAGAGTCTCGAATCTTCACTTTTGACCACCCACGGGCAGTGAGTATTGCTCTAAATATCGCAACCGGCGGAAAGTCAAATTGTCTTGAGAGTTGTAGAATACTTTCACCATTTTCATATCTTTTATGGAACGTTTTTGACTTATTCATCATTTTATAATGGCCGTAAACGGCCTTCTCTTGCATCAATGCTTTGCGCAATGATAGACCTTGGTCAACACTCATGTTATGCTTTTCCAAGCGCTCGCCCATCCCATCCACAGCATCATCATCTAGGAATCCCCATTCACCTGGAATCATTACTAAATCACAAGCTTGACGTTCTGTGCGTTGTTTTATTGGAGTAGTCTCCCATTGAACTGACACCTTACTTGGGGCTTCCAATTCTTCAGGAAAACCCAATGGTTTAGGATTGACGGAAAATCTAGCCTCAGCCCGTTCCTTTGCTTCTTTAATTCGGGCAGTTGATTGGCTATTCTGCCCACCACCACTACCGCCTCGGCGAGAATTTGAGCGACTTTTCTTGTTTCCTTTTTTGGAATCGCCGCTCTGCTTCTTATCACGGTTGTTTTTCTTCGGTCGGTGGTTGTCGTCTTGTTCGTTACTTCTGTTCACTTATGCTAAGCGAGAAGCCCCTCCCTTTTCAACCTCCGGCTCAATCAAGGGGCTATGTTACAGAATCAGAGATAGGCAATACCCGGCTCTGACGGGTAAGCAAATTTCGCTTTCCCACCAACATCCTCGCCGTCGCCAGCACGGTAAATATGAATCTCTTGAATACCTAACTCGTTGCTAATGAATTCCTCAGCATCAGTTAGGATTTGTACTTCATCAAGGTTAACTTTCAACACACTTCTCTCGGTTGGCGACCATTTGTACAATTGTTTCATTATTCGTTTCCAAGCCCCAGGAACTTGTCCTCTCACTTCTCCTTCTTGGGTAAAAGGTCGTGACATAATCTCGCCCATCGCGCCTTTCATTGGGAACTCATTCTCTAGTAATTCAATACCCGTCCGAACTAGTTGTCCTTTCCAATCCTCAGCGATTTGGAAGGTAACAGATGTTGCATCATCCTCAAGATGTCGTTGTGCTAAACCTTTCATTTGGCGAGCCTGATCTAGAACAGATTGCAAGAAAATTTCACGAGCCAAGACTGGATTTATCCCCTCAGTCTCCCCATTTGCATGCTCATCAAACCCGAGTGTTTGGATGGCAACCAGGCCTTCACCTCCTGCTAACTCCCAAAGTTCTTCAGCAAGATGAGGGGTCGCAGGATGCATCATTTTAGCCCAATCGAGTAGTAGTGTTCTGGCCAACTCACTATTACACCCACCACGTCGTTGGTACCAAACAAGGTCGGAATAAATGTCATAATGACTTAGCATGACTCCAGCCCGTAAATCAACGGATTCCATTGCTGAAACCCATTCAGTTGTACGTGTTTCAAATTGGGTTCTCAACCAATCATCAATTGGTGAATCATCGTTTCCCCATGATAACATTTCACGGCTCAAATTCCAAATCGCTTTCATCTGTTTGAAACAAGATTCCACCCCGCTATCAGACCAATCCATTCCAGCCGTGGGCTGGGCTGCAAACAAAATGAACAATCTCACAGTGTCTGCACCATATTGTTCAATCATTGAAACTGGTCCGACAGTATTGCCCAGAGATTTACTCATTTTGGCACTGCGCTCTGTCAACTCACCAGAACAATAAGGGCAAGCATTACCTCTTTCACTTACAGGGTGAGTTATGTTACAAGGAGCACAAAATGGTGCTTGGGCATTAACCATTCCTTGGCATAATAATTCCTCAAATGGTTCATCAAAACGATGCAACCCCATATCTCTCAATGCTTTAGTCCAAAATCTAGCGTAGATTAAGTGCATTTGTGCGTGTTCAATTCCACCACAATAAAAGTCAACATTCATCCAGTAATCTGCTGCTGCTTCACTAAAACATGATTCAGAGTTTTGCGCGTCGGTGTAGCGCATAAAATACCAAGAAGAATCCACAAATGTATCCATTGTGTCGGTTTCTCTCCGAGCCGGAATTCCACAGGTTGGACAATTCACATTGAGGAATGATTCCGATGTTTCCATTGGATTTCCCGTTCCACTAAAGACAACATCATCTGGTAACATAACAGGCAATTCATCTTCTCGAACGGGGACAGCACCGCACTCTTCACAGTGGATTATAGGGATTGGAGTACCCCAATACCTCTGCCTTGAAATCAACCAGTCACGAATTTTCCATTGAACCATCCCGTGCCCTGAATCTTCACTCTCGAGTGCATCAATGACAGCCCTCTTAGCCTCATCTCCGCTCAAACCATCAAACCCATCTCGGGCGGAATTTGTCATTTTTCCATAGCCTTCGAAGGCTTGGGTAAGTGGGGCATCGTTGTCAGCCCCATCTTCTAACAAAACGCGTGTAATCGGTAGGTTGTGCTCAGTGGCGAAGTCAAAGTCGCGTTGGTCATGACCAGGTACGGCCATTACTGAGCCCGTGCCATATGAAGCGATAACGAAATTACCAGCATAAATTGGTATTTTCTCTCCACTCAGGGGATTAATAGCATGGCGGCCAAGAAATACACCCTTTTTCTTCTTCAACATGCCTCTATCCATGTCGGAAAGTTGCTTTGCTTCCTTCTCCATTTCCCGCCATGCCTGTTCATTTTCGTGTCCTTCAACCAAGGCACCACATAGAGGATTTTCAGGAGCCAGAGTTACAAATGTCACACCAAAAATAGTATCAGGCCGAGTGGTAAATGCTTCTATTTCAAGAGCATCATCATCTTCCACTTTGAACTTAATCTGTGCACCTTCTGAACGACCCATCCAGTCTTTTTGTAGTGCTTTAACATGGTTAGGGAATTGTATTTCCTCTAGTGAGTCAAGCAGTTCTTGGGCATAGTCCGTGATTTTCAAAAACCATTGGTCCATGTCTCTTTGAGCAACTTCACTCGAACATCTCCAGCACCTCCCATTATGCACTTGTTCGTTTGCTAAAACGGTGTTACACTGTTCACACCAGTTGACATTGGCAAAAGTTCGGTATGCCAATCCACTCTCGTAAAATTTCAGAAAAAACCATTGGTTCCATCGATAATAATTAGGGTCATGACTCATAACTTGACGATTCCAATCGTGTGAAAATCCCATTTGCTGGAAGTCAGATTTGATGCTAGCGATATTTCGGTCTGTGATATCTCTTGGGTGGCCACCTTCTTTTATTGCAGCATTTTCAGCAGGCATTCCAAAAGAATCGAAACCCATTGGGTAGATGACATTGAATCCTCTTGCCCGTCGATAACGAGCAACAGCATCTCCAATCGAATAGTTTCTTACATGGCCAATATGCATTTTCCCAGATGGATATGGATACATTTCTAAGCAGTAGAATTTAGGTTTTTCAGCCTCTACTGGAGCAATGAAAATCTCTTCATCAAACCATCTCTTTTGCCATTTCTGTTCAATGTTTGCAGGCGAGAATACCTCCTCCATACAATCAACCCGTCAACGACATCAACATTCGTTATTGAATGGCCGAATCAACCGTCCGCTATCAAAGGAACGGAATTATCATACCTCATCAAGTAAAGATGGGAAGTCGCTAGAGTTCAGCAGAATCAGTGCTCGGTCAGTCAATCGGTATCGATAACGCATGGCAACTCTCTCTTTCTCAACTAGGCCCCAATCTTCTAATGATTTGAGATGGTATGATACCAATTGCTGGCTGGTTTCCAATTTGTCAGACAATTCTTTCTGTGAAAGATTTAGGATTTCATTTTCGTGAATGTCAAGGATTTGCAGAATTTTCCCCTGTAGACTGTTCGGGTCGGGAGTTAATACTGGAACTGGCAAATCATCATCCTCAGTTCTTGAGTCAATGGAAGCGGGGTAATATCTTACTTTACGCCCATCCTTTCGCCGCCAAACTCTTTCATCAGATTCCAAGACCGAAAGATGGTGGGTCAGTTGCCCATTCGACATTTCTAATGCCCCAAGTAACGCCCTGAAGTGAATACCTCTGTGCAATTCAATGTAGGCAACAATTCTACCTCTCTGGTACTCTCCACCTGATTCCTTGGTCCTGCGAACCATTCCTAGAAGAGCCAGGCCATACTTTGTTGCTGGAAGTCGAATCCACTCAACTTGAGTCAAAGCGCCAGCAATTAGTGCGAGTAAACTAGTTGATGCAACCAAAGCGACGATTGTTGGTGCTGCAGTAGGAATAGAAATTACTGGGGTTTCAGATGCCACCTCATTGTCAGAGTTAGTTTCTGCTGGAGCGCTTTGCGCTTCACCTAGCACGTCAACTACAACGATGTGAGATTCCCAACTTGAGCAAGCAGTTGATGTGTCGACAGTTTCCTCAACCCAATATGCTCCTCTGTGATTTGGAAGTGGTTTCCAGTCATTTACCAGGGAAGATGAGAAAGCGTGTTCATTTCCATCAACATCAATTAGAATCCAGCATCCACCAAAATCAGTTGTGACATATTGCCAATTACCTTCTGCCATCCAACTCATTAGAATAGCATCTTCTTGAACGATTGTTTCATCTGCAACTTCGCTGACAGTTTCATCTTCGGAATTCTGCTCTTCTTCAATGACAGGCGGGTTCCAAGTATGGGCTAATTGTGTTGTGAATTTAGGTGTACCAGTGGTCTCTATGAAAATAGACCATGTCCCTTGGTTCAGTTCACCAAACTCAATTGTAAATGGGTCAAATGGTATGCCATTTCCAGCGGCAATTGTCTCTACAACCCCAGCCGCTTCCCCACACTGTTCATTCCATATTTGATGGGGTTGGGAATCACCAATTCTTTGTAGAGTGAAGGCTAAGTGACATTCTTGAGGCCAATGGATATCCAAGTCAACTTGGTTTTCTAGTTGGATTTGGAAAGTAATTGATTCTTCGAATGTCCTAGGATTGTTAGTGATTAATTCAGTTACTCTGAATTGGGCTAGGCTAGTGTCTTGCATAGATGCTAAACAAGCAGGTCCGCTATCGCTGCCATCGTAATCAATTAGATATTCAGTAGTAATTCCATATTCAGGCATTGTTACCAACATCAAATAAGAGCCATCATTGAGTTCACAATTACTGTCTGCATTCATCGACCATATTCTCTGGTCAATCATAAACTGGCTATTAGGATCAATTTTTAATTCAGAAAATTCGGTTTCACAGTTTTCATTCAATCTTGAATCCTTGGTTATCATTCCTTCTTCGGAAATTAATTGGATTTGAACTAGACAACTACTGTTGAATTGTAACTCAGCAGGCACATCGGCTGAATTCACTAACTCAGTTTTTACTTGAATATTATCGGTTTCGGTAATGATTCCATCTTGTTCATCATCACCGAGTAAACTAACTGCAACCTCAACTAAAGCCTCGGGCCTAGTCTCACTGCTTGCTAATGTAGCATCAAAGGAACTTGCCAAACCACTCAATCCAGTCGTTGCAATTTCAACCGTCCATAGCCCGGCCTCAAGTTGCTCACCTTCCGAAGTAAAGTCCCAAATAAGCCAACCCAAAGGAACCGATTCACCGATTCCAAGTGTAGTCCCGGAACTACAACTCAAGTCAGTCATTGAAGGTGGATTTGATGTCGCTATTGAGTTAACTTGAATCGTAACCATACAACCTTCATCGGCGTCAACAGCTATCGGGTTGGTGCCACTATTGGTTAGTGAAACATGAGAATAAACGCTCTCTCCGGACAAATAATCTAGGCCGCCACTAATAGGTAGGGCAGTGTTAACTTGTAATACCAAGTCTTCAATTAACACAGGACTGCGCTGGAATTGTATAGGTTGTACATGAGTTGCTAAACCTGACTCAAAGTTGAAATCAACCGTAATATCACCACTGCTAATGACTGCCCCAGATGCGTTTTGCCATTGCCAATCAAATGAATCAAGGCTTCTTGTTTGTCCAGCAGGTATGTCAATTGCTCGACGTTGTTCAAGGCAAACTCTGTGCTCACGTAGGGTTGTGAATGATTCATCATTATTGTCAAAAATTTCAATGTCAACAGGGCACGACGGATTGTACTCAATTGATTGAGTAGTTGCACCAGAATTCTTTACAGAAATCGAGATTGAAAGGGATTCGCCGCCATCATACCAATCTGCTCCGGTTGTTGGCTCAGAAATAGAAATCACTAATTCAATATCCTCTGAATCCGCGCTTGCAGAACTTATCGCAAGTGGAGCGAGTAGAATAAAAGCAAGCGCAATTATGAGCAATCTGCTGTCAGAATTACGTCCCCCCATACTACCGCCTCTTATAGAGGCGACAAACCCACTCACACTTAAGACCCGCCCTGAGGGCAAAAATCAGTAATTTCAATTCCACCTCCCCCTTCGCATGAATTTGATGTTAGCGAAGGGCGAGTTCGACCGTCGAATAGAAGACGATGGAATTGAGGTTTGGGTAAGCCAGCAAGGACCATTTGGAAATGTCAATACCGCGTTCATCAACAGAGCCACAAATACAGTTGTAATTGTTGACCCATACTCTGCTAATAAGTGGCTGTCAGCCCTTGAAAATGAAGGTTTATCACCCACCCACATCATTCTAACCCACACCCATAGAGACCACACATCAGGGGTAAAAAAAATCATGAAATCCAACCCTGAAATTGAGTTGTGGGGACATGTTGAATCCAACTATCCTAACTTACTTGGGCGAGTATTATTTCGTCACATAGATTTCACACATACTTGGAATCATCCAGTACATTCTAGAAAGCAGTGGAATGCAGGAGGTATTACTCTCGAAGTCACTCACACACCCGGTCATGCGCCAGGTCACCTCACCTTCCATGGTCATGGGATTTTTCACGCCGGCGATTTACTGTTCACCCAACGCTCTGGGAGAGTTGATTTACCCGGAGGGGATTCACAATCTCAGTGGAGAAGTGTCACCCATGCTAAGGAGATTCTCAAAGGGTTGCCTAGTGATTGGCGACTGATTCCAGGGCATAATTACGAGTGGATAGACGGGACTGAACGAAATTGGGTTAGTTTATCTCAGGCATTGCAGCATAATTTGGCACTGAATTCACCTTCCTTGGTTAAGTTTGAGGAACTTGATTTTTTGCGGTTTGATGATGACATGGCTAAATGAGAATGTAGCAAAACAAATCCTTCCTCTTTTAGACTCAAACCCAATTCAACTTGCAAAAATTTTGTTGAGAGCTTTTAAACGGTTCATCAAAAGAAGACAGGTATGACCCATTTTCTTAATGCGATTGAAAATCTCATCAATTCAATATTAAGATAACACCGGTGTATAAATCAATGGGAACTGCACTCTGAATGTAGTTCCTTGTGCAGAGGTTGAGTAGTCAACTTTGCCGTGCATCAAATCACAAAGTGCTTTTACAAGTGTAAGACCTAGACCAACCCCGCGCCTAAGTTGCCCATCTTTGACAAGCGCCTTTGAGTATGGTTCGTACAATCTCATCTCAGCTTCATGAGAAATTCCAGGTCCTGTATCTGAGATTTCAAACAATACATTATCGGCAATACTACTCACTTTGATGGTTATGTGACCTTTTTCTGTGAACTTCACAGCATTATCCAATAGTTGTTCGAGGATCTCTTGAATTCTCATCTCATCAATACACATTTTTTCTGGTGCTCCAACCATTTCCATATGGAACTCAAGTCCTCTTCGTGTGCATACTTTCCTAGCCGCCTCACATGATTTTTCAACCACATTGTCAATATCGTGCCATTCCGAGGTAATCCGAACAGTCCCAGAGATAATGTTAGAGTAGGTGATAACAGAATCAATCATCATCCTCAGAGAATCCCCTGCATCGATGATTTCCGTCAAAAATTCCTTTTCTTCAGCATCGAGATTAGGCGAGATATCAAGTAAATCCGCAAACCCTAGAACACCCGAAAGAGGGGTCCGTAAATCGTGGCTGAAGTTTGCGATGAATCCTGCTTGCAGATTGTGCGCGCGCGATAGTTCGCCATGAGTTAGTCGTAATTCCTGAGCCGCATTTTTTGTCTCAGTGAGTTGTTCTTCAAGTGCGTGTTGTAATCCAATCAATTCCGTAATATCCTGATATGAACACACTACACCACTAAGGCGGCCATCTGTGCCGAATAGTGGTTCAGCAGCACCAATCAGATACAGAATTCTTCCATTCAAAAATTCAATACTAAATTGCCAATCACGTTGCGCTTCTCCTGTTCTCAGTGCTTCTAGAAGAGGACCTTCGGTGGACTGCATTGGTGCACCATGGCTATCACGGAAAATGTGCTCGTCTTCAAACTCGTGAATCCACTCTGGTGGTGCCGGTGTTGGCGGCAGATTGGGGAGCATAATTTGTGCCGCCCGATTCGCATGTACAAGTCCACCCTGAGCATCAATCTCTAAGATTGCACTGTGCATTGAAGAGAGAAGTGCTCGCAATCTAGCCTCCATAGTTGCTGGAGCAGGTCTTGTGTCAAACGGGTCCAAGCATCAGCCTCCTAGTGTGTTGGACTAGGAGATTAGGCATAGCAATTGTGCTTGAAGATTGGTTTCAAAGCAAGTCATCAAGGTTTAATGCGTCAGGTAATGCCTCAATTGCTTCAACAGCCTGCTTCTCTTCGGCTTCTTGATGAAGTTGCCAATCAGCCTTCTCCACCCACCCAAGTTCTCTGGCTTTCTCTAAGTCTCCTTGGCCTAGATAATATTCAATCCATTCTTCTCGACGAGTTTCTTCTTCGTCGAATATTTGCTCTTGTAAGGCAACATTTTGACGCATCAATTGTCCACTACGCCGGGCTGCTTGACGTGCAACCATCGCAACTAGGATGGCTAAAAGAAGAACTACTCCTAAACCACCCAGAATGTATGTGCCCAATTCTCCGATAGACATTTTTTTGTCAGAAATAGAAACACCAGTTTCAGCTTCTGTTATTTCACAAACGCCAGGTGCCTCCCACACATTTGGATCATAGATACAGATGTCAGCGATATCAGACCAGCCATCTCCATCAGTATCAACACAGCCAAATCGGTCTTCCCAAGATGTTCCAAATTTCGACCTGCACTCATCTGGTTGGAAAGCATCACGAGTAGTGTTGTCGCCATACCCGTCTTTGTCACTGTCTTTATACTGCGAAGGAATGAGTGGGAAATCATCAGGGTCGGTACCATTTGGATTATCCCCCCATCCATCGCCATCTGTATCATTCCACTGAGTAATATCAGTAGGGAACGCATCCGCCATTTCAGCATCAACAATGAAATCACCAGGCCAATTCAATTCTCGACTATGGTTCCAAGTTGAATTACCCCAATTATCGCCGTAACCATCATCATCGGAATCTTTCCATTGGCTGGAAATTTCAGGGAATTCATCTCTACTGTCTGCCCAGCCATCACCATCTGAGTCAATACAACCGTAGGTATTTCCTTTGTAACTAGTACCAAAAGTGTCTGGGCAATCATCTTTTTGTGCTGCTAGAGGGTCATCAGCATATCCATCTCCATCACGGTCGGATGAACGCATTGGGTCCTCGGGATAATCGTCTTCATTATCAGCAACACCATCTTGGTCAGTGTCTGGGCAACCACGAGTAGTTTCTCCTTCCATTTGCCCGTATTCGGTTGGACACAAATCAGGTTCGTACGCATTTTCTACGTAGATACCAGGCCACGATTGATTTCGGTCGATAACCCATGAAGCATTGCCAAAATTGTCACCATAACCATCACCATCAAAGTCATACCATTGAGTAATTTGGTCTGGGAACCAATCTCCATTTTCTCCAACAGGGTAATCCCCATATCCATCTTCATCTCGGTCACCACATTGTGATGAATCATCGGGGAAAAGGTCAGGATTATTTCCGAGGCTGTTATCACCACAACCGTCTCCATCCCGGTCTACCCATTGAGTTTTATCGCCCGGGAATGGGTCACCAGCATCTGAATATCCATCTCCATCCGAGTCTTTACAACCGACTCGGTCAATCGAGGAGTTTCCTCTAAATCCAGGACAGGCATCACCATCAGTTCCGCTTGCATTATCTCCAAATCCATCACCATCAGCATCACACCATTGGCTTGGATCATTGATGAAAGCATCACCAGTTCCAGCCCCTTCTCTGCAAGCAGGCCAATTGTCATCAGGGTCTGACCATCCATCTCCATCAGTGTCATAACATGCCAACCTGTCCCAAATTGAATCACCATAAATGTAGATACAGCCATCAGAGCGACTAGTAAATTGTTCATCTCCAACCCAATCCCCATCACTGTCATTCCACTGCTCATCATCAGTAGGGAAAACATCAATGTCATTCAATTGCATTGGAGTCATTGTGGTAATTAGAATACCAGGCCATTCAGCCGGTCGGATTGCAACCCAAGATGCATTAGCGAAATTATCACCATATCCATCGAGGTCAGTATCATTCCATTGGGTTGGATTGTTTGGTAATCGGTCTACTGTGCCGTGTGGATTCGGGTCTCGAGTATCCTCGATATTGTCTGGATGTCCATCCCCATCAGCGTCTGCCCATTGATACTCATCGTTTGGATAATCATCATTCAAATCAGACCACCCATCACCATCTGTATCAGGACAGCCATATCGGTCTTCAGTAGAAGTTCCCGGTATGTCTGGGCAGGCATCAGGTTCAGTAGCAGGTGCTGGGTTATCCCCGAACCCATCGTTATCTGAATCATTCCATTGTGTAGGGTCTTCAGGGAACGCATCATCAACGTTTAGAACTCCATCATTATCAATATCGGGGTCAACTATCCAATGGTAAATCCCCTCGTCATTTCTGCCATGTGCTGAGATGATATAATCACCATCTGGATGCCAACTAACTCCGTAAATGGTGCCACAGTTGTTTCCTCCGCCGCCGGCATTACAACTACCAGGTCGCGGTGCTGACATTGTGTCAATAATAGTTGGAGAATTCGCATCGACTTCGAATACTCTAAGACTAGCTCCATCTGATTGGTAATATGAGTGTGTGGCAACTACTTGAGTGCCATCGGGTGAATATTCAATATCAAGACAGGATGTAGATGTATCATATTTCCAATTTTGTAAACCACTGGCTACATCGTATAATCTCACTCTAGCCCCAGACCCTTCCCAAGCCTCACAAGTAGCAACTGTGTTTCCATCAGGTGACCAAGCAACTGCGTTGTTTGACCCGCGATTGGAATTGATTGTACGGTTGACATTCCAATTTCCTGTATTGTAAATGTAAACATCTTCTCTTCCACCGATTAGGATTCTACTACCATCAGGACTCCAATCTACAGAATAGAACCTGCTATCAGCACCCGGGTCAAATGCGGTTATTGCCGAGCCATTCATTGAATTGTAAATCTGTACTTCTCCATTTGTAGCACCATTTCCAGATCTTCCAACTACTACAGCAATCATAGTTCCGTCCGGGCTAAACGCCACTTCGTTAGGTTGGTCGCCACTACCAACATCTGTACTAACAGAGAATAGAGGTGTAACGTTACTTGAGTAGTAAACAAACAACTCATCGTTGTCGGTGACAGCAGCCACGTACATTCCATCCTGAGACCAATCAGCATCGTGAATGAAATCTCCACTAAATTCAACTGATTTAATATTCGTTTTTGTTGTTGTATCCCAAATTCTTAACCAGCCATTTGGATTACCCCATCCTCCGGTATCTTCTGTTGTCAAGTATTTGCTTCCATCAAAATTGAATAATGAAACATATTGGTTATCACTTGAAGATTGGCGGCTATCTTGTAGAAATCCACCCGGTTGAATCACCCAAGGGTCATTGATGTCACTTGTTCCATCACCATCTGCATCCGGGCATCCATCTCTGTCAACGGTGCTGTTTCCATATGCTAAGGGACAATCATCTGTACTGTCATCAACACCATCTCCATCAGTGTCAAACGCAGTCACCATTGGGCTGAATAATACAAGAATCATAGTGAGTGAAATCATGATTGCATGATAGCGCAGATTCACGATGCCACTTTTTGCCATGGTATCCGGACCTGCAATCATAAAAAGGCCTTATGGCGTTCGCGCATCAAAAGAAATCACTGAGAAATTACTTTGCAACCTGCTATTATTGCATCATTTGAAATTGCATCAGAGAGGCGAATGCTTCAATGGGGACAATAGCCACAGCGATTATAGATGACAGAGACTCCACTACGCGTGTCCCTCTCGGTTAATGACCGCGTGTTGCTTCACTTGTTAGAGAATGACCATCAGGCTGACCACTTCATAGTGACCGCCCCAGTCACTCGCCCGGGCATCGCAGAATCTTGTGGTCTTCATCCACCAAATGTTAGCAGAGCAATGCGGCCGTTATTGAAGCAAGGCTTCGTAAGTGAGCACACCCGTCAAATTCGTGGAGAAGCACGTCGCCAAAAAACATGGCAATTAACAGAAAATGGCCGAGAAGAAATCAATAAAAGATTACCACAAATCAAGAAGACTAGCGTTCTAATCAGAGGCAGTGATGGGAAAATGCTGGAGGTGGAAGCAGGCGAGGCTGCTGATAGATTAGACAGTAATCTCACACTATTACAAGTGCTGATGATGGTAATCGCTGAAGGAATGTTACAGTATGGTGACATTCGTCTTGGCCGTATTGAAAAAGGCGACGACAAACCTCCACCAGGTCGATTGCAAATTTTGGCAGGCGCACATTCAACCTACCACGTTAGAGCACCAAAAACACGTGCAGTTCACGGCAGAAGCGATGAGAGAGTTGCACTGGATGCTTGGTATGAGGGGCGCGAGCCAACTCTTGTGGTAAGTGGCATTGCAGGATGTGGCAAAACAACCCTTGTTTCTCATTGGCTAAATCAACGTCTTGATGATGAGCCAAACCTCAGAGTGATGTACTATCCTTGTCAACCGTGGGACACAGCGATTGGAATTGCGACTAGCATACTTCACCGTCTTGGTATTGAATCAAAAGGAAGTTTGAGTTGGGACCCTTACCGCATCCTCGAATCGTTGCCAATGTCGCCAAGTGGTAAATTCGACATTGACATGTACCGCCGTCGCCTCACTGCCTATCTCACGGACCCGGAAAAATTGAGGGAAAAAGTGTTTGAAAAACTAGAGGAGAAGAGCGACAAACCTCCGTATATTTTGCTCGTATTGGATGATGTACACAATGTTGAAGTTGACTCAGCACACCTCTTGGGTTCGCTGTTACAAGTTGCCGACCAAACTCCTCTGAGGATGTTACTAATCTCTCGTACCGCCCTCTCGTTCTACGACCGTCGTGATGTTCACACTCGTGGTTTAGTTTCAGAATTACCTCTTAGAGGACTTAGTTTGAAAGAAGTGGAACAGTGGATTGCTAAATTTGACGTACCATCACCACCAGAGCCAAAAGAGGTTCACAAAATGACAGGCGGGCATCCTTTAGCCGTTGAATTATTGGAGATGTACGGCGATGTTGTACACGGTGATTGGCTGAGATTCCTTGATGAGGAAATATTGCAAGTGCTTCCAGAAGAACATCGTGATTTATTGGGTTATTTAGCGGCTGCAGAAAGGCCAATCCCTTGGTCGACATTAGCATTGGCTGCGGGAGTAAATGGTACTCCGCCTTCTGAATTATTGAGTCGTGGAATTATTGTTGAATTAGCAGATGGATTATGGTTACACGAAGCAATCCGTGAGAGATTGTTGCGTGAAGTCGGAGAGTCAATGGATGAGCGCAGAAAAGCCCTCACAACCGCGATGAAAGAGACCTAAGAATGAACTATTCAGTTCATGTGTCGGTTTAACCAATCGTCAAATCCACCTTTTTGCATCGCTCCAGTTGCTTGGTCAACCGCATTGCCATTATGGAATAAGACGAGAGTTGGAATACCTCTGACTCCAAACTTCCCAGGTGAATTTGGATTATTGTCAACGTTGACCTTTGCGATGGTAAGGGTATCCCTTTCACCAGCAATTTGTTCTAATACGGGAGCAATCATTTTGCATGGGCCACACCAAGGTGCCCAAAAATCAACCAAAACCCATTCATTTTCTGTTGTTACCGTATCAAAAGTTGCGTCTGATGCTTCTACAATTGCCCCTGCCATGTCAATATCTCCTGTGCAACCTTCCCCCACGTGCGGAGGTCTTTGAACTTGCCGTCTTCAATGTGAAGGATTGAGAACCCCTTGCCTCTCGGGTAGATTGAGGGGAAGGTCGTGATTGTATGTCCAAGTATTTTGACCGCTGATTATTGTGCTCTAGGAAAAGTAGTTGATGACGCAGTTGCAGCCGGAATTGAATGGATACATCTCGATGTGATGGATGGTAACTGGGTTGTAAACAAAACCATCACTTTTGGTCCAGCATTAATTTCATCCATTAGGAAGCGGGTTGGCAGCGATATATTCCTTGATTGCCATCTAATGGTAACAAATGCTGCCGATACCTGGATGCAGTATGTCGATGCTGGTGTTGACTTAGTGATAGCTCACATCGAAGCCGTTGATGATTTCCCAAAACTAATCACAAATTTGCACGATGCTGGCTGTCAGGCCGGTCTTGTGCTGAACCCAGCAACAACTCTTGAGGATGTCCTACCTCTTCTCCCCGAACTTGACCTTGTGCTTGTCATGTCAGTGGTCCCCGGGAAGGGTGGCCAATCTTTCATGCCCGAAGTAGAAGATAAGGTGCGCAGCCTTAGAGCGGCGGTTGATGAACAAATTTCACGAGGCGGTAGAGCAACGAAATTAATGATTGACGGTGGCATCAAAGCACACAATATTGCAGAAGTTGCAGAATGGGGTATTGAGGCGGCAGTAGTTGGTTCAGGTCTGATAAATGATAAAGGAACTATCGCTGAAAACCTTGCAGAAATCAATTCTTCACTCTAGGTTAGTGCAAGAGTCCTCAACACGAGGGTTGAAAATGGTTTAACGCGGCCAATGAATCAATGCCTACCGCCGAGTGGATGGTTGAACAGGTCAAAGTGGTCTATCCAGACGCCGATGTTGAAGCCACTGATACAACGGGTGGTGGTGACCACTGGTTCGTACGAATTGTTGACATTGGATTTGAAGGAGTACGTTCATTCAAAAGACAGAAACCAATTATCCAGCACTTTAAGCCACACATCCAGACTAATTATGTACACGCTCTTGATCTAAAATGCCAAACACCCGATGAGGCGGAACAGAGTAGTGGGGACCAACCATTTTCACCACATGAAGCAAAGAGAACCAAATTCGTTGGCTTACAAGTTCGACGGACGAATAAGGAGGAATAAAGATGACAGAATTTAATTGGACAGCAGATGAATTACAGGAAATTGTTGATGGGAACAGATTAGTTCTTTTCATGAAGGGAACACCAGAACAACCACAATGTGGTTTTTCCGCTCGCGCTGCAATGGTGTTTCAACAATTGGAGATGCCATTTGTCTCCGTCAATATCCTATCCGACCCAAGAGCAATTCCATCAGTTTGTGACTGGTCAGATTGGCCAACAATGCCACAATGTTTCATTGATGGCGAACTTATCGGTGGCTCGGATATTGCTCTAGAGATGTTTGAATCAGGCGAACTTCAAGAAATGCTTGCTGAAGGCGCTTAATTCAAAACCGATTGTGGAGTGAACTCAATCATTCAGCGTCTTGGACTCCAGTTTTTCTATTCCCGCTCCAGTGTAGGCTAAAGCCAAGACGACTAGAGAGGCAAAAGCCGCGGCAATAGTTGCTCCAACTACTGCACTAGGTTGAGTAGGAATTAGATAGAAGGAAGCGACAACGCTTGCTACAATTCCAACCCAGAGAATCCTAGTGTAGTTCCAAGGTTTTTCACTTACTTGGATTAAAGAAAGAGATGGACTTGCCATTGCATGAAAAACCCAAGCAAATAGAAATCCAAGAAATGGTTTGGACACCACATTGGCGTAATCTGGGAACAGATTTTCAAATGCGAATGGACCGATTATAATTCCAATTCCAGCACCGATTGGGCTTAAGATTGCACAAGCAAACAAAGCCCTCTTGTAGCGGTGAGTCAATTTTTCCAAGTCATCTCGAACCTCGCCAAACCATGATAACAAAACAGCCCTCAGTGAAAGGATTGGGCCATATCCAGCAATAAAGCCAAGCCAAGCAATTTGGAATACAGCCACATCCTCTGGAGTCGCTAACATTCCTAACAACAATTTCTCTATTCTTACATTGATAACTAAGGCTGCAGATGCAAACAGGAACGGCAATCCACTGTTAACTAACTCTTTCATATTCATGCCGTAGATTTCAGGCAGTGGTTGTTTTGCTTCTTGCAAACGAGGTTTGATTTTTCGAAGCCAAACTATCAAGGTGATTGCAAAGGCAACAATTGGTCCAAACAGAGTTGCTTGGGCAAATTGTTCAACAGTACCATTTGCCCAACTTATCATTAGAAAGGCGACAACGCCTCTATCAACAACCCGAACAATTGCTTCCCATCTCGCTTCACCAAGTGAACGCATCCCAGCCCTTAGAGAATAGGTGACAACCTGAAGTCCAGCAGCGATGGCGAGAAGAAACGCTGGCACCAACCAGCCTCCAAACAACATCACGCCAACATAAGCACCGGTTAACCCAAGCATTATCATTAGTGGAAATTGAAAAGAAACTACTCTCCCAGTTAGGTCACTTAACTTACTACCAAGTCTACCACCATCACGTGCAATAAGGGTGGGGAGTCCAAGGTCTACAAGAATAACACAAACGTGGAAAAAGTCGAGCAGTAACACGAATGTTCCATAGTCATCGCTAAGAAGTGCTCTCGTCAACACTACATGGATTATGACTCCAAACACTAGGTTACTCGCATCAGCCCCAGACAACCAAAGTGTGTCCCTATGAGGTGCAACTTTTCGTTCAGGAAACTCTTCTTTCTCAGTCATTCAAAGACCCGCCAATTCAGAAAGTTTCAGGTGAAGAGATTCAGTGGTTCGTTTCCAATCAAACTCATTTTCAGCGGCAATTCTAGCCTCTTTTCCAATGCTAACAAGATCTGCTTTCAGTAATTCTTCTACTTGGTTAACCCAGTTCTCCAATGGTGCATCATGGTCAACAAGATATACCCAATTACCATCTCCAATTGAGCGGTGTGGAGGGATGTCTGAGAGAATCATCGGCAAGCCAGCAGCAGCCCATTCACGTACTTTCAGCGGGCTTGCTAAACTCCATATTTCACCATCAGGGAGAGGGAATAAAGCCAGGTGGCCGCGTTTGAGAAATTGCGGTATTTGGTCTGATGATAAAGGCCCTAAAACCTCCAACCATTTATGTTGGGCGGCTTTTTTTTGTAATTTTGATAAACAATTACCAGTCCCAGCAATTTTCATTTCGAAATCAATTCCTCTTTCAGCAATGAGTGAGCCAATCTCAACTAATCGCATTATTTTTCTTTCTTTGTCGAGTTGTCCGTGGTGAACAATTGTAGGTTTCCCTTCAAATATTGAAGGTTCAAATCTTGCAACATCAACCCCTGCTTCTAGTATGGTCACAGGTTCAATAATTCGGTTTTGCTGACGAAGCCAATCAGTCATTGCTTGTGAGTTTGGCACCAAACCTGCAACTCTATTCTTGTGGGCCAATTTGTATGCTCGGCGATATTCAAACCATTGAAGTCGTCCAACTAAAGAGCGGAAAACCGGTGGGCTTCTGTCTACAAGTAGCCATGGAATATTGGCTTGGGTTAGTGCCTTATGCGACCCTGCCACCGCCTGCCATTCCACTAACGCAACATCAAAATCTTGTCCGTTCAAGACATCTGGTAACTGACCTTTCAAACTCTTGGCGAAGGTTAGCCAACCCAACCCTGGTTTTGGAGACCTTTTTACTTCGAAAAAAGTATGAATGGGGCTTGTTTCTCCACCTCCAAATTCATTTGAGACACTACTTTCCTGAGATACAATACCTTTTGGTGCAACGATTGTGATTTCCCAACCGCGCTCGGCCAACGACTTTGTGACTGCTAATTGAGTAGTGCTGGCAAGGTCTTTGCCAAGCCGCTTTGCTGTCACCCAGAGAAGTTTCACATTTGCCCGAAATGCCGACTCCTATATCGTTGCTCCATCTCTCCCACATCAAAGGTGGTCGGGTTGAAGCGAGTCTTACATGTCGGACCAGTTGAAAGTCGAGGTGGCATGCAGGCGACAATAAGGCATCATCTGAAACATCCTCCAGTAGATTGGATTACTGAATCAATCAACACTCATGTTGATGGTTCACCAGTAGCAAAAATCAATGCCTGGTGCAAGGCTAAGAAAGAACTGAAATCTAGACTAAAAAATGACCCACCCGATGTTGTCCACATCCACACTGCTACCAGTTACTCATGGTGGAGAAAAATTCGAGCAACAAAAATGTGCATTAATGCAAAGGTACCAGTTATATTACAAATCCACGCTGGAAATTTCAACAGATTTCTACAAAATTCAAACGCTGTTAAAACTGATTTTTTTAAGATTTCATCCCACCCCTTAGTAACACCCGTTGCCCTAACCCCCCGTCATAAAAAGGAAATAGGTTTGGAAAAATTGCAGGTTATCGGCTCTCCTGCCCCTCCAATAAGGAGGATAAAAACATCAAACCGTGACCCAAAACTGATGATATTGCTTGCCCGTCCTTCACCTATCAAAGGCCATCAATTGGCAATTAAAGTCACACAAGAATTGCGAACCCGTGGTCACGATGTAAATCTTCACCTTTCAGGAGTTTCACCTAACCATAAGTGGGTTGGGGAGTTGGGCGGGGAGCAAGGAATACATGCCCGAGGCTGGTTGTCTGGTGAGCAGAAAGATGAGTTACTTACAACCGCAGGTCTACTGTTGATACCATCAGATTACGAGGGAATGCCGGTGGCAGCCATGGAAGCCCTTTCATGTGGCTTACCAGTGATGGCTTCTCCTTCTTGTCAAGGAATATTGGGTGATGGTGGGGTCATCGTTGAAAATTTAGAAACTAATGAATGGGCTGATACCATTGAGGATGTACTCAATGATTCTAATTGTTGGGAAAAAATGGCTGCCGCCGGCCCCGACTCTGTCACCTCTCAGACGCCAGAAAAACTAGGTAAACAGTGGGCAGAACTTTATGAAAATTCGATTTAGGAGTTTATAGAATGACACCAACCGAATGGCTGATTATGGCAGAAATTGGCCTCGGTTCTGTCGCTATTTTGCCTTTGCTTCTACAAGATTGGTTTTCTCGAAAATGGCTTACTAAGCACGCATTACCGACATTTCCACAACAAGTTGAGGCACCACTCCCTAGAATGACTGTGATTATATGTGTGCGCGATGAAGAATTGGTAATTGCAGGTAAATTGTCAGACTTAGCGAGTAAACAATACCCAAGAGAGTTACTTGAGGTTTTAGTAATCGACACAGGCTCATCTGATAGAACCATGCATGTTGTTGAAGATTGGATTTCTAATGCCCCCGAGTTTGGACCACTTGTCCGACTTCTCTCAACAACTAGTGTTGCTGGAAAATCTGCAGCAGTAAATCTAGGCTTAGCTGAATCCCATGCTGAAAGTGAAGTGGTAGTTCTGACTGATGCAGACTCACGCTTGGCGGTGAATTCTTTGGAGAGAATTGGGCGTTGGTTTTTGAATCCAGAAATTGGCGCAGTTTGTGGGCAGCAGCAACCAATTGATGAACATGGCAAACCGATGTTAAAATCTAATGCGTATCGTTCTTACTACAACCGTGTCAGAGAAGCGGAAAGTCGTTTAGATTCAACACCTATTTTTGAGGGCTCTCTTGCCGCTTACAGTCGTAAAGCAATCAACGCAGGTGTTGTAGCAGATTCCAACGCAGACGATTCCCAACTAGCAGTTGAAGCCCGCCGCCAGGGTTTGCGAGCAATCCATGATCCTGATTTACATTTTTATGAAGCCGTGCCCCATTCACTTGGGGCGATTCATAGCCAAAGGATGCGGCGAGCCCAAGGGCTCGTGCGTCATCTTTGGCGCAATTCAGATTTAATGTTCTCAAAGAAAATGGGAGCACCAATGCGAATGACAATGCGAACTCTGTTTTACGTACATATCAAAATGCCAGCCCTTGTTATCGCATCTCTAGCATGTGGTGTTGGCGCACTATTGTCTGTGGCTCTAAATCTACAGCAATGGACTGTTTTCACTCTCAGTGTTGCGTTACTAAATTTGTCTCTGCTCCTTGTAGCACTTTCCCCTCCAATTTCTGTTCTGGTCTTAAGGACAAAACACATGCGGCCTATGAACGCGTTAACTTCTTTTATTCATTCAATGGCTATTCTTGTGTGGGTACATCTTAGGATTGTATTCCGTTTGAAGTCACATATATGGAAACCTATTCAGGAGATTCGAGAATCAATTCATCGTTATGACCAATTACAGTGAACAATTGAACCATTACAAAATACACGATTCAAGACTTGAGCACACAGCATCAATCCACTAGTGTGTGAAATTTTTCCAAAAAAAAATGGCCCTCGTTGACCCGCCCGAAGGCGACCCAACGAGGACCGTGTTTGCATTACTTGTGTTTTCTACTTGAACAGCTTTTCAGCGCTCAGTTAACCATCTGGCTGGTATCACCAGCAACTGTGTGGCCACCGTTTGTTACGGAGATACCGACGTCACAGCCTTGTGAACTGCAGATTTCTGCTGTTCCTTCACTTAGGAAGATGTACTCCCCAGGTTCCCATGCGTTGTCGTTACTGCCAGCGGATTGGCTGATAGTACAGTCATCGCCTGCTGTTACGCTGCATGTGTAGATGTTGTCACCGACACTTAGTGTGACCTTAACGAATGACCATGCTAGGTCATCCTTACCAGTCATCTGCATGCGGATCAGTGTGTCTGCTCCACCAGCTGCATCGTTTGCTGCGTCATCTGCGTCATCTGCTGTGTAGGTGTTCAGTGTGCTAGCTGAGGTATCTGTTCCCTCGCTTGCTAGGCTGTTTGCCCACACGTACAGTACTCCGGCCAACACGACGGTGATTGCTACCATTAGGATGGTTGCGATAACCGGGCTGACTGCCTGCTCATTCTTCTCGTTCTTCATCATTTTTAGTCCTCATTCCCCCAGCGGGGGTAACTTCGCCTATGACGCCTATTGATATTAAGGTAACTGCCGGATTGAATCGCGAGACACCCATTCCTAAACGCACCACTGGTCTAATGTTATATGGTAATTTAGAGTATCACGGCTGAAAATATAACATCCTCCCACTAGTACAATTATTTTGTAGGCTTTCACTCACGAATTATTTATTTCTAATGAAGATTAAGTTGCCAGGTGGCTAAAATGTATGGCTCAGCCCATCCGTCTAAACTGAAAGGTGAACAGGGAGAGAGGTATACGTAGAGGGGATGGGATGCACACTCGACGAAGAACACTCAACGGCCCTGTTCACAATAGCCCTTGGGGTGATGGCATAAAATCGTTTTCAATAGTAGATATTCCGATTTCACCATTGTGAGGCTGTTATTTTGGGAATATAACTTATTGAATTGTAAGGATTTCAGCCCCGCCAGGAGCAATCCATACCGTATGCTCATATTGACTGATTAATCCGCCATCAGCACATTTCAACATGTGGTAAGTTTCAAGGAATCTGATGTTGATTAATTTTTTTGTCAACGCATCCCATTTGCTTTGTAGGCTTTCTTCATTTTCATTAGGAAACGGCTTTTTTAGTAAAGGAAAAGCCCATCTTTCAGCAAATGGTAACTGGTGATATCGTTCTTCGAGATACCTTGCCATTGTTGCGCCTAATGGTTTCAATTTGTTTTTTGCCAAAGCCTTCTTGACCGAAATATCACCGGTGATTCTCCAAATATTGCTTGAGTTTCTAGGCGGGACATTCTCAATTAATCCCTGTTCACCAGTGGTGTTGAATGGTTCAACTGCAAAAATCCCACCGAGGGGAACTTCTCCTTTGAATGATGGATTATCTACACCACAAGCGTAGGAAGGTACAGATGTTCCTGCGTGTAAATTGAAAGATTCAAGTTGATGGCCGCAGAGATTACTGATGGGTGTGAACCCAGCATCTGTTTGTGCTTGTTGTGCAGCGGCCCCCACTTCGTGCCAAGGTGTGCCGGGGTGCATCTTCTCGATTGATGCATCCCTAGCCTCTATTGAAGCCTTTATTTGGTCGGTGTGATTGTTGCTATTTCCTACCTCTAGTGTAAGAGCATTATCACCAATTGCGCCCTTTACATGGACCCCGATATCTAGTTTAACTAAATCTCCTTTCTTGAAGACCATTTCTTGTTCCCAACCAGGTGGGTTATTTTCATTGTGATCTGTTGTGAAATGGGCTGCAATATCATTCACAGCGATAGTAGTTGGGAAGGCCGCTTTGCCTCCATGGCGGCGAATGTATCGCTCTGCGGATTCAATGACATTATTCCAACTGACGCCTGGCTTAATCTCATCTTTGATGGCTTGTAATGCTCTGTTAGCAACATGCCCAGCATCGCGCCAAATTTTCAGATCTTCTTCATGGACCACCTATTCACCTCCTTTTGACTTATGATACCCTCTCTGAGAACCTGTAATTGCTCACCCGATATGAGGGTGGCGTAGTCATCACACCGTATCAAGGTAGTGGGTGGTTCATTTGAACAAGTTCCAGGGATAAATGCATCCTGTCCCATCCCCAATGCCTCAGCAGACTTCTGACAATCTGCAAGAGGAACCTCTCCACTAATGTTAGCACTCGTGGCAGTAAGTGGCCCAACTTCCCTGAGAAGTTTAGAACTAATTCCTGTTGCAATGATTCGGATGGCTATGGAATCACCTCCAACTCTCTTGTCAAGAGTTTTGAGTGCTGGTAAGATTAGAGTCAATGTGGAGGGCTGAAAATATTCGAACAAGTTTCTTGCTTGTTCTGGAATCTTAACAATTCCACTCGCTTGTTCTAAATCAGCAACAGCGAGAGATACAACCATGTCATCTCCTCTTTGTTTTAATCTAAATAATTCATCTAAAGCATCGGAAGTTGGTTTGCAACCAAGAGCAGGTAAATTTGGAGTTGGATAAACAATCGGCAATCCGAGATTGACCTGATTAACCAAGGCTTGCCAATGAGAGTCATCCCCGCTCATAACAGGCGACCGTCGTGGCACCCCCTCTTCAAACAAACCGTTGAACAAGAGATTTCAACAGAGCCAAATTTCAACATGTGTTTTAGCAATTTCGTCAGCAATTTCCTGGTCTGATGTTTTAATCATTAATTTTCCACTCGGAAAGAGTGTCAAATTGACAGATCCTGAAAAAGTGTAACATAATCGATTTTGAAGGGTGCATTCCCAGCCTGAAGCAATTATTTTTTCAGCAACCTCAGCCAATTCAATTGGCTCAGAAGAAGAAGGTTGAACTGTCCAAGCAGCCCGTCCGCTACAAATTTCTAAGAGGTATTCTCCCATCTCAAATATTCCCCCTCATTTTTTCTTCCATGAGTGTCAAGTCACGAGCTGCAACGACTGCCCTTTTCTTAGCAATTATTACCCAACAAACAAACACTACGAAAAGTGCGCATGAGACTATGTTCACGTGGTGATATAGGGCTAGAAATTGTTCCTCATCAATATATCTTGAAAGACCTAAGATTTCTAAGAAAAGAAATTTACTCAGATCTTCCATCGTTAAAATTGATGGCAATCCTTGTTCTAAAAGCCAAGGTTGAATGTAGTCGTCTATCAATATCGCAACTGGGCCAACAAGAAGAGTTATCCATCTCATGAACGCAACGATTCTCAATATTTTGAATCGGCCTTCTAATTCATCATAGATTGGTTTGGAATGACTATAATTCCCCAATTCTTGGTTCACTCAGCATTCGCCCCATCGGTTTTTTCCTTAGTACCCAAGCCTTGTGGCGGTCCTTGAGGGGGTCCTTGGGGTGGTCCCTGTGGTGGACCTTGAGGTGGACCTTGTGGTGGGCCGTGTGGTGGGCCAGCGGAAGGTGGCATTCCTCCCGGCGGCATCATTCCCGGTGGCATAGGTCCCGGTGGCATTCCTCCTGGCGGCATCATTCCTGGTGGCATTCCCCCCGGCGGCATCA
>Ga0209992_10000406_pt1 | contig 58645 bp, 57 predicted proteins | sample 2SBtaG_2_FD_182564 | JGI IMG/M metagenome (GOLD analysis project Ga0209992, IMG submission 182564) | Deep subsurface microbial communities from Kolumbo volcano to uncover new lineages of life (NeLLi) - 2SBTROV12_ACTIVE470 metaG (SPAdes)... | ecosystem: Environmental > Aquatic > Marine >... | reverse complement strand
TTCTTCGACGAGAGGCTCCCTCCTGTGTGACGCCGAGCAAATCACGGGACGGGGTTTCCTCGAATTCCGGAACCGTCAAACTTTGAAGGCCTCCCCAGCAGAGCTGGGGGGACTCCCGACGGGCTAGCAGACGAACACGACGCCCGGATCGGGCGTGAGGGAGACTCTACATGACGTCCACCGCCCCGCCCGACGCGTCGAACAGCCGAACCGGCTATTCGATCTGCTCGATCTGCGACATCGGCTGCCAGCTGCGAACGACGTCGAAGGACGGCCGCGTCGAGCGGATCCAGGCCCACGACTCCCCCGCCCTCGCTCGCAACATCTGTTACAAGGGCACCGCCGCGCCCCACATCCACAACCACGCCGACCGTCTGCGCGTCCCCCTCAAGCGCGTCGGCGAACGCGGCGAGGATCGCTGGGAGGAGATCTCCTACGAGCAGGCGATGGACGAGATCGCCGAGAAGCTCCGCTCCGTGATCGATCGCTATGGCGCGGAGGCCTTCGCGGTCTCGACGTCCGGCTGGAACACCCAGACGACCTACGGCCTCGATCGACGCTTCATGAACCTGCTCGGCGCACCCAATTGGACGTCGGGCGTTTCGCTCTGCGCCGGCAACACGGCCGCGGTCAACCGCCTGACCTACGGCTGGTTCCCCTTCGGCGACATCGGCAATACCAACTGCATCGTGTTGCTCGGTCACAACCCGCGCAAGCACTCCTGGACGCCGATCTACAACCAGATCGAGAGCGCACGCAAACGCGGTGCGCAGACGATCGTCGTCGATCCGCGCGTCTCGGAGCAGGCCGAGAAGGCGACGATCCATCTCCAGATCAAGGCCGGTACGGACGCAGCCCTGCTCCTAGGATGGACGAAGGTGATCATCGACGAAGGCCTCTACGACAAGGACTTCGTACGCGACTACTGCATAGGCTTCGAGGCGCTCACGGAGCGTCTCGACGAGTATCCCCTCGAGCGCGTCGCGGAAATCACCGGGGTGCCCGCCGAGCAGATCGCCGAGGCCGCGCGAATCTACGCGAACGCCGACGGCGCCGTGATCCCGTGGACGCCCATCACGGACCAGCAGATCGATTCGACGTCGAGCATCCGCCTCCAGTCCATCCTGCGCGCGATCACCGGCAACCTCGACGTCGTCGGCGGTGAGATGCTGCACGGCCCCAACCCCGACTATCGAACGGAGGCCGAACTCCACCTGCACGACACGATCTCGCCGGAACAACGCGCGAAGCAGCTCGGGTACGAGAAGCACCCCGCGTACACGTACCGGACGGCGGAGATCATGAAGCCGCATCTCGAGCGCGTCTGGGGCGAACCCTGGGTCGATCAAGTGATGGGCTGCCACATGGCGAACCCGACCGAGATCTTCCGCGCGATGGCGGACGGCGACCCCTACCCGGTCAAGGCCTTCTTCGTGCTCGGCAACAACGCGCTGCTGTCGTATCCGAACCAGCACCAGATCCTGCGAGGCATGCTGAACCAGGAGCTGATCGTCGCGCACGAGATCTTCATGACGCCGACGGCCATGCTCGCGGACTACGTGCTGCCCGGAGACGTCTTCACCGAGCGCAATCACCTCGCCGATGGCTGGGCCTGGGCTTCACGCCTCTCGCTCAACGAGAAGGTGGCCGACGCCCCGGAGCAGGCGAGCTCGACGTTCCAGTTCTGGACGGACCTCGCCCGCCGCATGGATCTCGGCGAGCACTTCCCCTGGAACACGATCGAGGACCTCATCGACTACCGTCTCGAGCCCTCGGGTCAGACCTTCGAAGAATTCCGCAGCTCGAAGTTCATGGACATGCCGATCCCCGAGTTCCGGAAGTACCGCAAGACCGGGTTCGCGACGCCGTCGGGCAAGGTCGAGCTCGCCTCGTCGATTCTCGACGACCTCGGCTTCGACCCCCTGCCCTATCACCGCCCGGCACCGGAACCGACCGCCGACTATCCCTACCGGGTCTTCTCCGGCGTACGCGAGGATCCCTTCTTCCAGACCGGTCAGCGCAACATCGGCGTCCTTCGAAGGCGAATGCCCGCGCCGAAGTTCTTCGTTCACCCGGTGGACGCAGCCCGGGACGGTCTCGAAGAAGGCGAATGGGCGCGACTCGAGACCGAGCACGGTCACGTATTCGCCCGGGTGAGCCTCCAGGACGGCATGCGGGAAGGCCACGTCCGCGTCCCGCATGGCTGGTGGTACCCCGAGACCCGCGGCGGTCTCGATCTCGCCGGCGCCTTCGTCTCGTCCGACGCAGTGCTCACGTCGGACACCGACGAGCTGATCGACTACGAGCAGGGCATCCCTCACTTCAGGGGCTATCCCGGTCGGCTGGTCCCCTGCGATCCGCCGGAGGGAATGTCGGCGACCACGCTCGGCTGACGCGATGACGATCCGCAGCAGACGTGATCAGTGGATGCGGGAGCTGAAGGCGGCGATGATGACCCGGGTCGCGAAACGCGCGGTCACGAATCGAACGCCGGGTCTCGACGGCCTGGCCAAGTCGATGCTCGAACGCGCCGGGACCCCGCCCGCGGAGCCGGATCCGGAGCTCGAGCATCCGGACGACTGGGATCGGCCGATCGACTAGGCGCCGGCTCGATCGAGACGGAAGATGACGGCGAGGTCCTGCGACTGCGCCTCTTCGAGCGACGGCATGCTCGCCACGATGTCGGGGTAGTTCGGCTGGTACTTCGCGATGTACGCCGCGTAGATGGCGGCCGCGTCCTGCTCGATCGGCGTCGCGCGAACGGCATAGGTCCGGTCTTCGATGCGCACCTCGACGGGCGCGCCTTCGCCGATCATCGCGGTCCATCCGCTCGCCTTCATTCCCAGGACGTTGAGCTCGCCCTGGTAGTCGATCACCCAGATGATCACGACGCGCGGGATCAGGCCCGGCGCCTTCAACCGGATCTCGTCGATCCCGGACGTGTCCTCCCAGGCCGCCGGCGGTGGGGTCGCCGTCCCGCCGAGGAAGACACCTGGGAGCGGGCCGATCGGCGCCGCGATCAGCACGACCAGGGCGAGTCCGACCAGCACGAGAGAAGCGATCTTGGCGATGCGCATGGGGCTTTCCTTCCTCAGACCACCGCGTCGAGGAAGCCGTCGATCGCCGCGAGGCATTCGGGCTCGTCGAGCAGGGGCACGTGACCCCGATTCGGGACCTCGACGACGGCGAGGTCCGGCTTTGCGGCCTCCATCTTGTCGACGATGTCCCGCGTCAGAATGTCGGAGAGCACGCCCCAGAGGAGCGTGACCGGCTTCTGTTCCAGGGCGGCGTAGAGCTGCCAGGGATCGACGCCCGAAGGCTCGATCTCGCGCACCGCGCGACCGATGTCGTCGTCCAGATCGAGTCGCGGCACGCCGGCCTCGTCCTCGCGGTAGGTGCAGCGCGCCAGCTTCATGAAGTCGTCGTCGTCGAGCCCCGGCAGCCAATCGCCGTAGGTCTCTCTCGTCTGCTTCGCCGCCTCTTCCCAGGTCGACACGGGAGCGGCCCGACCCGTGTAGGCCTGGATGCGCTCCATCCCCGCTGGATTGATCTCGGGGCCGACGTCGTTCAGGACGACGCCCACCACGCGTTCGCTCTGCATCAACGCCATGGCCATCGCACACAGACCGCCGAGCGAGGTCCCGAGCACGATGACCTTCGGGATGTCGAGCTGGTCGAGCAAGGTCCAGACGTCGTTCACGTAGGTCCCGGGGACGTAGTTCTTCCAGTCGGGGTCGTGATCGGAGTAGCCGCGTCCGCGAAAATCGATCGTCAACACGCGACGCCGGCTAGAGAGGCGACGCGCGATGTCGTCGAAGTCGCGGCTGTTGCGCGTGAGTCCGGGCAGACAGATCACCGGTGTACCGGGCTGGTCGCTCCCGAAGTCACGATAGAAGACGTTCAAGCCATCCGTCGTTTCGAAGAACTGGCCGGGGGCGTCGGTCGACATCGAATCGGCTCCAGGGCGGGTCGCTCAGCGACGAACTCTAGCCGAACCCCGGGTCGTGCGTCGGCGGAACGTGGCGCCTGGCCGAATCCCAAACGATTTCGGACCCTACGCGCGTCCCCGACAGGCGGTACTCTTCCTGACGCCCACCGAACCCCGCGAACCCAGGAGCGAACCATGAGCGACTATCAGTTCATCACCTACGAAAAGACCTCGGACGACCGCGTCGCGCGGATCATGCTGAATCGGCCGGACGCCCGGAACGCGCAGAATCGCGGGATGCTCGTCGAGCTCGACGATGCCTTCGGGCGTGCCGAGGCGGACGACTCCGTCCGCGTCGTGATCCTCGGCGGCAACGGCAAGATGTTCTCGTCGGGGCACGACATGGGCTCGAAGGTCGCGATGGAGGAGTACGGCGGCCCCAACGCCCACCCGTCCCGCTCGATCAACGGGGGCACCCGCGTCGGCAGCGAAAACCTGATGCTGCAGGAGTGGCACTACTTCTTCCAGAACACCCTTCGCTGGCGCAACCTGCGCAAGATCACGATCGCGGAGGTCCATGGACCCGTTTACGCGGCCGGCCTGATGTTGATGTGGGCCTGTGACCTGATCGTCGCAGCCAAGGGCACCACGTTCGCGGACGTCGTCGGAACCCGACTCGGCATGATGGGCGTCGAGTACTTCGCGCATCCCTGGGAGTTCGGTCCCCGGAAGACGAAGGAGCTTCTCCTCACGGGCGACGCGATGGACGCGGAAGAGGCGCACCAGCTCGGCATGGTCAGCAAGATCTTCCCGAAGGACGAGCTCGCCGAGAAGACGGAGGCGTTCGCGAGTCGGATCGCCGTGCTCCCGACGATGGCTTCGCTCCTCATCAAGGAGTCGGTCAACCAGAGCGTCGACAACATGGGCTTCACCAACGCCCTGCAGGCCTGCTTCAACATCCACCAGCTCAACCACTCCCACTGGGCGACAATCTCCGACGGCAAGCGCTGGGTCGCGGTCTCGGACTTCGACGAGGGCATCCAGGATTGGCGCCAAGCGCCGCCGGTCGAAGTGGCGCGCGCCGACTCCCCGGGACCGGACACCGAGTCGGCCGCCTAGCGAGACGGCCCGCGCCCGAATCAGAACACGATGAGCTCCTCCAAGACCGACTCAGGCACACCCCTGCCCTCCGACACCGACCTCGAAGCCATTCGCGAGAAATACCGACGCGAGCGCGACAAGCGTTTGCGCGCGGACGGCTCCGAGCAGTTTCACGATCTGGCGAGCGCGGGGACCCACAACGCCATCGATCCCTACGTCGAGCCCGGCTTCACGCGCGCGGCGGTCGCGGATGCGCCCTGCGTCGTGATCATCGGTGGCGGCTTCGGCGGGATGCTCATGGCGGTCCGGCTACTCGATCAGGGAATCGAAGACTTCCGGATCATCGAAGCCGGGGGCGACTTCGGCGGCACCTGGTACTGGAACCGCTACCCCGGCGTTCAGTGCGACGTCGAGTCCTACGTCTACATGCCTCTGCTCGAGGAGCTCGGAACCGTCCCGACCGAAAAGTACGCGCACGGCCCGGAGATCTTCGCCCACGCCCAGGCCATCGGGCGTCACTACGATCTCTACGAGCGCGCCCTCTTCCAGACGCAGGTGAGCGGGCTCGAGTGGGACGACGACGCGCAGCGATGGGTCGTCCGCACGAATCGGGACGATCGCCTCGATGCGCGATTCGTGTGCATGGCGAACGGCCCGTACTCGACGCCCAAGCTCCCGCGCATCCCCGGCGCCGACCAGTTCGCCGGGCATGCGTTCCATACGAGCCGATGGGACTACGACTACACGGGCGGTGACACCACCGGCGGAATGACGAAGCTCGCCGACCAACGCGTGGGCGTCATCGGGACCGGCGCGACGGCCATCCAGGCGGTGCCGCACCTCGGCCGGGATGCCGGCGAAGTCTTCGTCTTCCAACGCACTCCGTCCACGGTCGACGTGCGCGACAACGCGCCGACCGAGCCCGGCTTCGCGGACACCCGCGAGCCGGGCTGGCAGCAGAAGCGGATGGACAACTTCAACATCCTGATGGACGGGGGTGCGCAGGACGAAGACCTGGTCGGCGACCGCTGGACGGAGCTCGCCTGGGGTCTGCACGAAGCCCTCGCGAATCACCCGAACCCGGCTGAGCTCGCGCCCGAGGAGATCGGCGCCCTCGCCGAACGCGTCGACTTGAAGAAGATGGAGCGCATCCGCGGGCGGATCGACGAGGTCGTCGAGGACCCCGCGACCGCAGCAGTCCTCAAGCCCTGGTACCGCTACCTCTGCAAGCGACCGTGCTTCCACGACGAATACCTGGCGACCTTCAATCGCACGAACGTCACCCTCGTCGACACGGATGGGAGAGGCGTCAACCGGATCACGCCGCGGGGCGTGGTCGCGAACGGCGAGGAATACGCCCTCGACTGTCTGATCTTCGCTACGGGGTTCGACGTCACGACCAACTTCACGCGGCGCGCCGGCTACGAGATCTACGGCCGCGACGGGCAGCGCCTGAGCGACAAGTGGCGAGACCGGACGACGACGTTCCAGAGCTTCTTCACCCGTGGATTCCCGAACTGCTTCTTCATGATGGGCTTCCAGAGCGGGCTCACCCCGAACATTCCGCACACCATCAACGAGCAGAGCCAGCACCTCGCCTACGTCATCCGCGTGGCCCTCGACCGCGGCGCGACGACGATCGAGCCGAGCCAGGCAGCGGAAGACGCGTGGTGTGCCGAGATCGACCGAGGCAGCCCCTTCGCGGAGCTCCAGGCCAGCTGCACGCCGGGCTACTTCAACGACGAAGGCAAGGTCGGCGAGAGCGAGGGATGGCTCGCGGGGTTCTACCCGGAAGGCTCGGAGGCGTTCTTCGCGCTGCTCCGAGAATGGCGCGCGACGGAGAAGCTCGGGGGCCTCGAGATCTCGTGAGTCGTGCGCTGGCGGACCGCCTCGCCGCCCTGCCCCTCGTCCCGAGCCCCGGATCGATCCAACATTCCGGCACGGATTCGCGGATGCACGCGAACCGGGATGGGAGACGCCTTGAAGAAGCTCGTCGCCGCACTCGTCGTCTTCCTGGTCGCGGTGGCCGCGGCCGCCCCCTGGGTCATCGGCTTCGTGCTCGAACGCGAAGTGCGCTCACGACTCGCCGAGGTCCCGACCACGACGATGATCGACGTCTCGATCTCCGAGTACGACCGCGGCTGGTTCAGCAGTCGGATCGTGACGGGAATCGGTTTCGGTCGAATCGCGGAGACCATCGCCCGTCGCGAGGCGGAACAGCGCGCCCAGCAGGCCGGTGTTCCCTTCGATGAAGCGGCCTTCCTCGAAGGACTCGAGGAGCCCGAGGTGCCGCCGGAGATCGCGTTCGTGACCGACGTGCGCCACGGACTCATCACTTCCCTCGACCGACCGAAGCCGGTGCTGGCCCGCGCGATGACCCGGCTAGACCCGAACACGCCCGGACTCTCGGAACTCGAGGATTCGCTCGGCGTCGAGTCGACCTTCACGTCGTGGTCGGTCTACGAGCTGAGCGGTCTGGTTCGCACGGCGCTCGAGACGACGCCCATCGACGTGGAAGACGAGGACCTACGCGTCTCCATCCCCAGTGCGCGGCTGGACTCGGGCTACTCGCTTCGCTCCGGCGCCGTCGAGATGCGTTTCTACTTCCCCGGCGCTGAAGTATCGACGGAGGCCGGCGGCGGCCAGATCGACAACGTCCGCTTCGACCTGTCGGGCCGCCTCGTCGAAGATCAGCTCTTCGTGGGCACGAGCCTCGCGACCGTCGAGTTCCTCGAGTTCTCCGTCCTGGACGCCGAGACGGACGCGAACAGCGAGATCGAGATCGCCGACATGGCGCTCGAGAGCGAGACCCGGGTCGACGAGGGCGACGAGACCCTTTCGGTTCGTCATGCCTGGCGAATCGATCACATCGACCTCGGCCCGATGGGCTCGGTGGAAGAAGCCGAGATCGTCGCGACGATCGACGCCCTCGATCTCGCGCTGATGCGCGCGTGGACCGAGCTGTCGAACGAGCTCGCCCTCGGTGCGACGCCCGGGGACGCGACCGAGATCGTCGCCCCACTCGGCCCGGCCCTCGAAGTCGCGCTCCGGCGTTCGCCTCGCCTATCGATCGCCCCGGTCCGCGCGACCGTGAACGGCGAAGCCTTCGAGTTCTCGATCCGCATCGGCATCGAGGGCGAGAAGCTCGGCGAGGACCCGGTGGTCGACGAACCGCTCACGCTCCTAGACGCGACCAACGGAGAGCTCGCGGCGAGCGTGCCGCACTGGGCCGCGCTCGCGATCGTGCGGAACCAGCTCGAGCCCCAGGCCGCCGCCGCGGTCGAGCAGGGGCAGGTGACGCCGGACCAGGCCACGGCCTGGCTCGAGCAGCAGAGCGCCGCGATGCTCGATCAGTACGTGCTGCAGAACGTGGTGCAGCTCGGGGCCGACGGATACCGGATCCTCCTGGCGCTGGACGAGGGCGTCGTGAGCGTCAACGGGCAGCCGCTGCCGATCGATCTCCGCGCGATGCTCGAGGCCCAGGCAGCGACTCAGGCACCCTGAACCGGGCCCTCAACTACCTGATACTTCTCCGAAAAAAAACTTTCCTGGAAAACTTCCGAGGAAAGTAATACGCTGCGGACATGGCAACCCGACCCGCAACCGCGTGGCTGTCCCAGATCGCCGAGTACTGGCGCGAGGAGCACCCGGACCGCGAATTCTCCCGCGTTCGCGCCCTGCTCAGCGTCGGACGGCTCTCGTTCCAGATGCCGGCGTTCCAGAAGCGCGTGCTCGAGCCCTTCCAGCTCTCCCCGAGCGACTACAGCATCCTCGGCGCGCTGCGCCGCGCGGGCGGGACACGGACCCTCGTCCCTGGCGATCTCTACAGCGCGCTCCAGTGCACGCCCGGCGGGCTCACGAAGATGATCGCGCGACTCGAGCGACAGGGACTCGTGCAGCGACTCACCGACGCCGACGACGCCCGTCGCGCGCGCATCCGCCTCACACCGAAGGGCGCGAGTGTCGAGCGCAAGGCGGGCGCGGAATACCTGGACGGCGCCGACCGTTTGTTGTCGAAGCTCTCCGCCGAAGAGATCGAACAGATCAACACCGCCCTCGCCCTCCTCCTCGACTGCTTCGAAGAAGAAGACGCATGAACATCGACCTCCTCATCACGAACGGTCTCGTCATCGACGGCACCGGCCTGCCGCGGCGCCGCGCCGACGTCGCCATCCGCGATGGCCGGATCGCCGGCATCGGAAGCTTCGACCCCGCGCAGGCCGAACGTGTCCTCGACGCCAGGGGCCGCATCGTCGCGCCCGGCATCGTCGACCCGCATACCCACTACGACCCGCAGCTCACCTTCGAGCCCTACGGCACGTCCTCGTGTTTTCACGGCGTGACGACGGTCCTGACGGGCAACTGCGGCTTCTCGATCGCGCCGGCGAAGGCCGCGGACCGGGACTTCATCACCCAGATCTTCGCCCGCGTGGAGGACATGGCTCCGGGCTCCCTCGCCGCGATCCCCTGGAACTTCGAGTCGTTCCCCGAGTTCATGGCCAGCCGCGAAGGCCAGCTCGGGATCAACGCCGCGTTCTACGTCGGCCACTGCAATCTGCGGCGCTGGGTCATGGGCGAGGACTGCACCGAGCGGGAGGCAACCGACGCGGAGATCGACGCCATGCGGGCGCTGGTGCGCGACGCGATGGAGGCCGGAGCGGCCGGCCTCTCCTCCACCCATGCCCCGACCCACCTCGACGCGGCGGATCGCCCGGTCCCGAGTCGACTCGCTTCGAAGGCGGAGCTCGATGCGCTGGTGACCGAAGTCGGCCGCGCGAACCGTGGCTCGATCTCCTACCTCCCGTACAGCTCGATCGGCGGACTCGACGAAGAGGACGGCGACTTCCTGATCGACCTCGCCCTCCACAGTCGGCTGCCGATCATCATCCAGGGCCTCGGAGCGCGCAGCAAGGTCGACGCGCCGACGGCGACCTGGGAGAACACGAGCAAGTACCTCGACAAGGCGCGGCGCGCCGGCGCCGGCGTGTATTCGATGTTGATGTCCCGGCCCTTCAATCGCCGCTTCAGCCTCGCGGAGGGCACGAGCCTCTTCGACGGTGTCCCGGCCCTGGGGAGGCTCTTCACCGAGGCGACCACGGTCGAAGAGCGAACGGCGATGCTGCGCGACGAGGGCTACCGCGACGCTATCCGGCGCGCGGTCGAGCATCCGAACCGTGATCCCGAGAAGGGGTCGACGCTTCCCCCGCCCCACCTCGACATGGTCTACGTCTATCAAGCCGAGTCGAAGGCCAATCAGAAGCTCATCGGCCGGTCGATGGCCGAAATCGCTGCGGAGCGCGGCGTGGCGCCGATGGACGCGATGGTCGAGATCGCCCTCGAAGAGGCGCTCGCGGTCGAGTTCATCTGGCGCACCGAGAGCGACGCGTGGCGGAGCGGCACCCTCGTCGCTTCCCAACATCCGCACATGATCATCGGCACCTCGGACGGCGGCGCCCACCTCGGCCGCGACGACGGCTCGGAGTGGAGCTCCTATTTCTTCCGCTACTGGGTTCGCGAATGGGGCGCCTGGGAGCTCGAGGAAGCCGTCCGACAGATGACGCAGCAGCCCGCCGCGCTGCTCGGCCTGAACGATCGCGGCATGCTGCTGCCCGGGTTCGCCGCGGACCTGATGATCTTCGACCCCGACGAGATCGGGCCCGGATCGAAGGAGTTCGTGAACGACTTCCCGAACGGTGCGGGCCGATGGTGCAGCAAGCCCGTCGGCGTCTACGCCACCCTCGTGAACGGCGTGCCGATCGTCCTCGACGGCGAGCTCGTCGACGGCTGCGGACTCCCGGGACAGGTCGTCCGCCCCGGCTGAAGCCGACGGGCGACGAGACACGGAATCAAGGAGAAGCACATGAGTGACGTGACGCCGCAGGAGCACGAGCTCCCGGACATCATCTCGGTCGACGACCATGTGATGGAGCCGAAGACCCTCTGGCAGGAGCAGCTCCCGCCGAGCATGCGCGACCGCGGGCCGCGCGTGTCTCGCGAGAAGGTGAAGCTCGAGTTCGCGGGGGGCCACTACGGCTTCGACCGCAACGCCCCCGACGGCGACTGGTGCGACGTCTGGCTCTTCGAAGACCTCGCCACGCCGACGGGCCTCCTCCACGGTCCGGCGGGCATCCCGAAGAAGGAACAGCGCAACGTCCCCGCCGTCTACGAGGATCTGCGCCCCGGCACCTACGACCAGGTGGCGCGCCTCGAGGACATGACCCTCAACCACGTCGAAGCCGCGATCAACTACCCGAACATCTTCCCGCGCTTCGCCGGCCAGGGATTTGCGGAACGCGACGACAAGGAGCTCGGCCTCGCCTGCCTCCAGATCTACAACGACTGGATGATCGACGATTGGTGCGGCGGGGCCGGCAAGGGCCGGTTGATCCCGCTGACCCTCGTCCCGCTCTGGGCCCCGGGCCTCGCCGCCGCCGAGGTCCGCCGCTGCGCCGCGAAGGGCAGCCACGCGATCGCGTTCAGTGAGAACCCGTCCAAGCTCGGCTTCGCGACGCTCTACTCGGGCGACTGGGACGTGCTGTGGCAGGCCTGCGAAGAGACCGACACGACCGTCTCGATGCACATCGGCTCGTCCTCCTCGATGCCGACGACGTCCCCCGACGCCCCCCTCGCGACGAGCATGTCGCTCTACGCGCACAACGCCCAGGCCTCCCTCGCCGACTGGATCTTCTCGAAGACCCTGTCGCGCTTCCCGAGGCTCAAGATCGCCTTTGCTGAGAGCCAGGCCGGTTGGATGCCCTTCCAGCTCGAGCGCATGGACGCGGTCTGGCGGGACGGCGTGGGCGGCGTCGAGTTTCCGGTCGCGCCGAGCGAGCAGGTCAAGGGCCGCGTCTGGTCCTGCATCTTCGATGATCTGACGGGTCTCAAGAACCGGCACGAGATGGGCACAGAGATGATCGTCTTCGAGACGGACTATCCCCACTCCGACGGCACCTTCCCGCACTCGCGGAAGATCGCCCACGAGCTCTTCTCTCAGGCGGGCATGAACGCGGAGGAGTGCCGGATGGTGCTCCGGACGAACGCGATCACCTGCTACGGCCTCGAACGATTCGGTATCGACGCATAGCGTCACGGAGATCCCATTGAGCTACGGACGATTCGACGAGTCCCGTGACGAGGACGGCAATCGCGACTTCATCAAGATCACACGGCCGCGCCCCGGCACGACGCTGATCACGATGGACCGCCCCGAGCGGATGAACTCGATGGCCTTCGAGCAGGCGATCCCCCTGCACGCTGCCCTCGAAGAGATCGCGCACGACAACGAGACAGGCGTCGTCGTCCTGACGGGGACCGGCAACGGCTTCTGTTCGGGCGCGGACACCCAGCACTCGGCGCCGCCGCCCAACATCAGCGGCCTCACACTCACGCGAATCGCCACCCGCTCCATGTCGATCCTCGCGGATCTCGTACCCGCGATGCGGCGCATGCCCCAGCCCGTGATCGCCGCGATCAACGGTGCGGCGATCGGTGGCGGCATGTGCCTCACGCTCGGCGCAGACGTGCGGATCGCCGGCGAGTCGGCGTATTTCCGGGCGGCGGGCATCAACAACGGTCTGACCGCGCCGGAGCTGGGCCTCTCGTTCCTGCTCCCGCGCGCGATCGGCTCATCCCGCGCCTTCGAGATCATGCTGTCCGGGCGCGACGTCCGTGCCGAGGAGGCCGCCGACATCGGCCTCGTCTCGCGCTGCGTGCCGGACGACCGGCTCCTCGACGAGGCCCTCGACCTGGCCGACCAGATCAACGGATGGAGCACGAACGGCGTGCAGCTGACGAAGCGAATCATGTGGGCCGGCCTCGAATCCGGCAGCCTGGCGAACGCGGTCGAGCTCGAGAGCCATACCCAGCTCTACGCGCGCCTCACGACGAAGAACTTCGAAGAGGCCGTGAAGGCCCGCAAAGAGGGCCGCCCGCCGGCCTTCGAAGACTGAATGCCTGAAGGCTCCCTTCGAACCGGGACCAAGTTCGCGTACGCGATCGGCGCGGCTGCCGAGTCCGGGATCGGGATGGCGTTCAACGCCTTCAACTTCCTGTTCTACACGACCGTCCTGGGAATGCCCGGCACGCTCGCCGGGCTCGCCGTCACGATCGCCCTCGTCTTCGACGCGATCTCCGACCCCCTCGTCGGATCGATCTCCGACCAGTGGCGCTCGCCCCTGGGCCGGCGGCACCCCTTCCTCTACGCCGCACCCGTTCCGATGGCGCTCTTCTTCGTGGCGATCTACTCGCCGCCCGCGAGCCTCTCGGAGCCCGCCCTCTTCGTCTGGTTCACGACCTTCACGATCCTGCTCCGCACGGCGCAGACCCTCTATCAGGTGCCCCACCTCGCCCTCGGCGCCGAGATCACGACGGACTATCGCGAGCGTTCGGTCCTGATGAGCTGGAACACCGCCTGCAGCATCGTCGGCACCTTCGGTGTGTACTACCTGGCGTGGACCTGGTTCGGCACCCTCGAAGAGGGGACGGCCGATCGCGGCGGCTACCAGGTGATGGCCATCGCGATCGGAATCTTCGCGATCGCCGCCGTGCTCGCCTCGGCCTGGTTCACCCGCGACCAGATCCCGCGGCTCTCGCAGCCGAGTGACGACGCCGCGCGCTTCGGTCTGGCATCGCTCTTCCGACAGATGCGCGAATGCCTGCGCGTCCGGAACTTTCGCGTGCTCGTCTACGGGATCTTCTTCCTGTCCGCGACCCTGGGCCTCCACGAGACCCTCTCCTCGCACATCAATCTCTTCTTCTGGGAGCTCTCGCCGGACGAGATCCGTTTCATGGTCATCGGTGCACCGCTCGGCCTCGTCCTGGCGAGCGTGTTCACGCCGCGCTTCCACGTCCGGTTCGGGAAGCGGAACGGCTTGATCGCCGGAATTCTCGGCATGGCCGGCGCCGTCGCGATCCCGATCGCCCTGCGCTTGCTCGGCCTCTTCCCGGAGAACGGGTCCCCGCTGCTCTTCCCGATCCTGTGCGCGCTCAAGGCGGTGTCGTACTGCATGAGCGCCGTGATGCTGATCAGCATCGCGTCGACCCTCGCCGACGTGACGGACGAGCACGAGCTCGAGACCGGACGCCGGCAGGAAGGCATCTTCTTCGCGGCGCGCGCCTTTTTCGGCAAGCTGACCTCCGGCCTCGGTCATCTCCTCGCCGGGATCGGGATCGACCTGATCGCGTTTCCGACGCACTCGAAGCCCGGCACCGTCGACCCCGCGATCGTGGCCGAATTCGGCCTGCTCGCGGGCCCGCTGACGGTGGTCCCGGCCGTCGTGTCGGTCTTCTTCTACCTGCGGTACGACATCGACGAACGCCGCCACAGCGAGATCCGCGAGGCGATCGCCCTGCGCAGCGGAGATCCCACTTCCTCTCTTCGGCCTGACGGGCCCATCGGAGTCGAGACATGAATCGAAGACTCTTGGCGCTGATCGCGTCGGTCATCTTGTCATCTGGCGCCGGGAGCGCAGAAGCCCCCACGGATCGGATCCGGCCCCTCGCGCCGTCGGAGTGGAGCCCTTCGGTCGCGGCGCTCCTCGGCGGCACGCGCGATCGCGTGGCGAGCCTCGAAGGGGCTACGCCCGCAGCCGACGCTGCGCCGAAGACCCTCAACATCCTGCGCACCGTCGCGCATCACGAGCGGCTGCTCGGACCCTTTCTGGCCTTCGCGACGGTACTCGGTCAGGAGGGCGAGCTCTCCCGACGCGACTCCGAGCTGCTGGCCCTGCGTACTTCGTGGAACGCCCGAAGCGAGTTCGAGTGGGGTCATCACGTCGAGTACGGACGGGCGGCCGGGCTCTCCGACTCGGAAATCGAGCAGATCGTCATCGGCCCGGACGCGCCCACCTGGTCGACCGAAGACCGCGTGCTGCTGCGCGCGGCGGACGAGCTCTTCGCCGCTCAGCACATCTCGGACGAAACGTGGCGGGCGCTCGCGGCGCGTTATTCGGAGGCGCAGCTCGTCGAGATCCCCTTCGTCGTCGGCCAGTACACGATGCTGTCGATGGTGGCGAACGCCACGGGCGTCGAGCTCGAGGACGGGTACGAGGGGTTGCCCGCAGACTGAGGGCGATTCGACCAACACACGGGAACGCCTACTCGGGCGCCTCGGGTGCCAACGCGATCAGGGCGTTTCCTGGCCGCTGCGCCTGTCCGTAGCCCGAGCTCACGAAGCGCATTCCGTTCGCGAGCATCGCGCCGGCGGTGCCCTCGATCCCTCCGCCGCGGGTCGTTCGCCCTCGCAGCGTCTGGAACTCCCTGGCCGTAGCGAAGCGCCAGAAGACGTCGCCGGTATCCGGATCGAGGGCATGGAGCAGCCCGGATTTATGCCCCGCGAACAACAGCTCGCGCCCGTCGACCTCGGCCAGCGCCGTCGTCCCCCCGAAGTCGGTATCCGGCCCCTCCGGGTCGGGACAGCTCCACCTTCGTCCGAACGCACAGGCCGCGTTCCACGCGTCGCCCGACTGTGCCTGGTAGGCCCAGACCACGCGCCCACTCTTCGCCTCGATCGCGAGGATCGAGTCGCTCATCGACGTCGCCGGCCGGCTGTGGTTGTTGCCGGTCCCGACTTAGATCAGCCCGCGTTCAGCCGACACCGTCGGGGTATTCCAGATGCTCGCGCCGGAGGGTCCCATGATCGCGGTGCCGGCCTGGGTTCGACCGGTCCGGCGCGGCGCCTCGTCGATCGTCGCTCGACGCCAGCGGGTCGCGCCGGTCCGCGCGTCGACCGCGGCCACGGCGCCGCTATGCGTGCAGCACGGGTACACCGGGTCCATCGAGTTGACGTCGTCGTTCGACGACACCGGTACGAAGTAGAGCCCCTCCCAGGCGGTGACCGAGCCGGTGATCGCCGCGTTCGGGTGGGATCGCAGCTGCGACGACTCGGGGAAGGCGATCACCTACCTACCGGCGAGACGTTCGACCTCTGCGCGAGAGAATCCGCGCTCGTCGGGGAGCGCCCTGTCGTTCCTGTTCGATCGTCCCCAGGACGGATGCGCCTCCTCCTGCCAGTCGAACCCGCGACGCTCGGCGTCACAGGGCGGTGGAATCGCGAAGTCCCGCACCGCTTCGGGCGCGTCGAAGTCCACCCCGGTGAAGAACTCGGCCACCGCGCGGCGGCTCCGATCGTCGAGTGCGGCGCCGACCCGGCGCATGTTCCCGATCTCGAGTGCGTCCAGGACGAAGCCCGGAGGTCGTCCCCGATTCTGCTCGAAGAGCGACGAGAGAATCGGGAGGGAGTGGCACACCGGACAGTTGTCGGAGAAGACCCGGGCGCCGAGGTCTTCCGATGCCCTCTGCGGCGGCTTCTCGAAGCACGCGGCAGCGAAGAGCATGAGCGCCGCGGCGGGAACCGCTCGCAGCCTACGCATATCCCCCGCGGAAGCTCGCGCGCAGGGGTTGGGGTCCGGATGCATTGGCTACTCCATCGCGAGTTGCTCTGGGCCGGCTCGCCCGCCGTCGACACCCGGTCGACCAGATCGAACACCCCTTGCTCGCTCGAAGAGGCTGACGGAGTCGGGACCGTCCGGGAAGAGCTCGAGATCCGCACGCGTATGCTCGTCCAGTACGAGCGTCATCAGAGGGGCTTGTCCCCCGCGAGCGTCACGCGGTGCATCACGCGCCGCTCCTGGTAGTCGGCGACGGCCAGATGTTGTGCCGCGCGGTTGTCCCAGAATGCGACCGAATGAGGCGTCCAGCGGAACCGGCACTGAAACTCGGGCGCGCGCACGTGATCGCACAAGAAGCGCAGCAGGACCGCGTTCTCCGGCTCGGTCAGTCCGGTGATTCGGGTGGTGGAGTTCGCGTTCACGAAGAGCGCCTTCCGACCGGTCTGCGGATGGGTACGCACGACCGGGTGCTCGACCGGCGGTGACTTCTCGAGGATGGCGGATACGTCGGCGTTCGTATGTCCTGCGGCGTTCGCCCGCATCAAGGTCGCCGTCAGATCGTGGACGGCGGTGAGCTCGTCCAGCATCTCGCGGAGCGCCGGCGACAACGCGTCGTAGGCCGCGTAGGCACTCGCGAAACAGGTGTCGCCGCCCCGCGCGGGCAGCTGGATCGCCTTCAGGATCGAACCCATCGGCGGCTCGGCCATGAAGGTGTTGTCGCTGTGCCAGACGTCGGTCCCCTCGCCTCGTGGATCCGTCTGGTCGAGCACGAGGATCTCGGGATCCTCGCCGTGGTCCGTCATGAAGGGCGGGTAGCAGAGCTCGCCGAAGCGACGTCCGAAGGCGATGTGCTGCGCGGGCGTGATGTCCTGGTCACGAAAGAACACGACCAGATGCGCGAGCAGCGCCTCTTCGATCCGCTGGACCTGCTCGGCGTCGAGCGGTTCCCGCAGGTCGACGCCGGAGATCTCCGCCCCGATCGTCGGCGTCAGCGGCTCGACTCGCATGGAAGCCATCCTCCCGGTTCAGCGCACGACGGCCGCCCCACCCGGGCCACCCCGGCCGAGACGATCGTAGGCCACTTCGGCCCGCTGCCCTACGCTCGAATGCATGAGCGAAACGAACAAGGGCATCGTCCGCCGCATCTACGAGCAGGGCTTCAACGAGGGGGACGCGTCCGTCTACGATGCATTCTACGCGCCGGACTTTCGTCATCACCACAAGACGATCCACGACGTGTCGCTCGGCGGCGAGGGAGAGAAGGAATCCATGGTGCGCTTTCGCGCCGCGATTCCCGACGTCCACTTCGCGATCAGTGATTGCCTCGCAGAAGACGACAAGGTGATGGTCCACCTGACCGTGACCGGAACTGCCGCCCGCGCCTTCCCGCCGATCGAAGCCGGAGAACGGATCGACTTCGGCGCCGTCGCCCTCTTCCGGATCGAGAACGGCCTCGTCGCAGAAGAGTGGTTCTACCGCGACCCGGTCGACTAGCGCTGAGCGGCGCGCGAACTCGAGTGGAGCCACCGTCCTACACGCGCGTGCGCGCCGCCGCGCTAGAAGCGATACGACACGGTCAGTCCGTAGGTCCGCGGATCACCGATCGCGTGGACGACGGAGCGGCGAAGCCGGGCTAGGTTGAGCGCGTCGATCGTGTAGGCCTGGTTGGTCAGGTTCTCGATCCAACCCGCGAGCTCGAGGCGGCCGGAGGGATCCACGTAGGTCAGTCGAAGGTTCGCGAGCCAGAGCGCCTTCTGCTGGACGTACTCCGAATTCTCGGGCGTGAAGTAGATCTGGTCCTTGTAGGACCAGTCGAAGCGCGGCGTGAGCGAGCCCCACTCACCGCCGAAGGGCCAGGTCACGAATCCGATGAAGGCCATCTCGGGCGAGTTCAGCAATCGGTTGCCCGTCAGGTCCTGGGTCACGGTCGTGATCGCGAGGTTGCCGTCGAAGTTCTGCACCTCGAACACGTTCACGAAGTCGGTGTACTTGCTCTGGAGCCAGGCGAACGTGAGGTGGATCCACAGTCCTTCGAGGTAGGTCGGAGCCCAGCCCTCGAGGGGGCGGAGATCGAGCTCCGCCTCGACACCGAGCACGTCGGCGTCGTTCGCGTTGATCAGCTCCGGAACGGGCACGTTCCCGGCGGCGTTCCGCAGCTGGTAGACCTGCAGGTCCTGGTAGTCGTAGTAGAAGAAGGCCGTGCTGAACCCGACACGCTCGCCGAAGACCTTCGTCTTGATGCCGGTCTCGATCGAATCGACCTTCTCTGGCTCGGCCGGCGCGGGAAGACGGGTCGCGTTGAGCGCCGGGGCGGCTGGGTTGAGCACGGATCCGTTGATATGCGGCCCCTTCCAGCCTCGCGCGTAGCGGGCGTAGACGGCCACGTCGGTCGCCGGGCTCCAGGTGAGAACGACCTCGCCGGCCCAGCCCCACGCATGGACCGAGGACCCGCCGCGGCGCGGAGGGATCGGTTGTCCCGCCAAGGGATGCGTCTGGGGAAAGGCGACCGGAATCCGGCGCCCCGTCCCGAACTGGATCCGGTTGCGCGAGAACGCGAGATTGGTCTCCTTCTCCTCGTAGTTGAGACGCGCACCCGCCTTCACCTCGAACGTCTCGGCCGGAGACCACGCGACGTCGAGCCACGGAGCGAAGTAGCGGGTGAAGAACGTGTACTCCTGGGCGATCTCCGGTGTCGTGAGTGCCGAGCGGAAGAGATTCCTTACGTCGAGCGCTTCGTAGAGGAACATGCCCCCGAGCTGCCAGGTCGTTCCATGGCCGCCGTCGTAGTCGAGCCTCAGCTCCTGCGTGAGCTGATAGGAGCTGTTCCGGAGCTCGGGCGTGAGACCCGGGAGAGGCGAGGCGTCGAGGTTGATCGTCGTGTCGCGCTTGTTCCACTCGTAGCCGGTGATGCTGGTCAACCGGTAGCGACCGAAATCGAGCACGCCGGCGAGGCTGGAACCGAAGAGGTCGATCTTCTCCTTCTCGACGTCGTCGTAGTCGCCCTCGAAGGCGTTGCCTAGGGTGGGGCTCTTGATCTGGGCGAAGCTCTTCCGTGCGCGCCAGACCCGGTTGTCCGGATCGATGTAGCCACCGAGGTCACGACCCCCGATCGCAGGCCCGGGCCGCGTCTCGGTCGGGCGCTGAAACGCCGCGACCATCTGGAATTGCCGCGCGTCACCGCGGTTCTGCCCGCCGTGGAGATTCAGCTGCCAGTCCATTCCGAGGAAGGGATGCTCGAAGCGAAGAATCGTTCGCGCCGCCCAGTTTCGCGTGTCGTTCACCCACTCCTTGACCGGGGCGACCTCACCGTCGACCCAGCCCCGCCCGGGCGGCGAGAGGATCGGATCGACGTTCACCGCCGCGAAACAGGTCCGGTGAGAACCCGTCGCGAGCGCGTTCTCCCGGTTCTGCTGGGTGAGCCCGTTGGCCTGAGACGTCGGCGGGGCCGAGGTGAAGTCGGAGTCTGCGCAGCGGTTCTTCGTCGTCCCCCGACGCACGCTCCACTTCGCCGCGCTCCGCATCGTCAGCCGATCCTCGACGATCACCTTCTCGAGGGCGACGTCGACGTCGACCTGATGAAACCGGCCGTACGTGACCGACCCCTTCGTCTCGTTCAGCCCCTTCGGCTTGCGCGCGATCACCCGGATCGTGCCGGCGGAGGCGTTCCGCCCGTACCGCGTCGCCTGGGGCCCCCGCAGCACGTCGATCCGCTCCACGTCGAAGAGCTGCGCCAGCTGGGCCGCCGGCGAGTTCATCGGGATCTCGTCGTTGTAGACCGCGACGGACGAATTCGAGTTCGCGTTGAAGTCGCGCAGTCCGACGCCACGGATGAACAGGGTCGGGTTCGACGCGGCGAAGGGCGTGCGGATCTCGACGTTCGGCGTGAAGGTCGAGACGTCCGCGATGTCCTCGGCGCCGATCGCGTCGAGGTAGTCCTCGTCGAACGCGATCGCCGAGACGGTGACATGCGGCACGGTCGAGAACGCGTCCTCGCCCTCCACGATCATCTGTTCGACGCCCGTATACGGATCGCCGTCGTCGTCTTCGGCGTCTTCGGCGAAGGCCGGGAGCGCTGTCGTGAGCGCGAGCAGGATCGCGAGGGCAGCTGAGGTCGTTCCGAGGGTCGCACGCGCAGCGGCGAGTCCTCGAAGGCGCGTCGTCATGGGTCGCTCCGGCGGACACGGGTCCCGCGACCAAGGTAAAGCAGCGACGAAGCCGCGCCCTCCCCTGCAATCGACCGTGAGTTCACCGCCGATCGACTGCCCTCACGCTCAACCGGGCGGAGAGCCCCCCGACGACGCCGACGCGTTCCGACCACGCAGGCGACGCGACGCCAGACCGCACAGCAACCCGAGGCTGCTGGCCAGGGCGATCGTCCCACCGGGCTCGGGCGTGAGTTTCAGATCGAGCCCCACCAGCTCGACCTCCAGCCGAGCGCCGGCCACCGAATTTCGTACGGAGTACGCGCCGGCGACGACGCCGACGTTCCGGTTCTGCACGGCGCCGGCGGTCGAGGTCGTGTCGTAGCCTTTTCCCGTGACAGTGTCGGACAGAGTGAGGAAGGATCGAACACCGACCCGCCTGATTCGAACCCACCCGGTCGTCCACGCGAAGGCGTGTTTCGTCGAAGTCGCGCCTGGAATGATCTGACCGAGGAAGACGCCCGGCGCACCGTTGAACACGCTGATGTTCTCCGGGTGGGCCGTCGTCGGGGGAGCGCCCGGGAGCGGCGTCTCCCAAAAGTGGATCTCGTTGCAACCGGCCGGACTCGGCGGCTGCGTCGCGACACAGTCGGGCCCGATGACCGCGTCGCGAACCCAGTTCGAGTAGATGCCGTATCCCTTCCCGTAGCCCGGCGGCTGACCGCCTGGGATCGTGTAGTCCCAACCGGCTCCGTCGCGTTCGGCGAGCAATGCTCCCCCGAAGTCCCGTCGCGCGGTCAACACGAGCGGGTTCAGAGAGGGCGGAAAGCTACCGGCGGTCCCGACCGAGCGCTCGAGAAAGAACCGCCCGGTTCCGCCGAGCAGCGTCGTCATCGTGCCGCCGAAGGCGTTCGGCCCAGGCGTATAGGTCAAGGTCACGGCCTCGGCGCCGGTCACGTGCGTCACCGTCTGCTGCGCCGCGCCGCGACTGACGGGGGTCGCCCCGCCGTCGTTCTGACCGACCCAACCGCTCGCGCGGAAGACGCGCGTATTCGCCGGCGGATTCTTCGCACGGCTCGGGGCCGGCGCCTGGGCCGTGTACGTGGTCTCGATGTTCCGCACGGGGTTGTTCATCACGAGCCCGAGCTGCGGCCCGAGGCGCTGTTTCATCAGCCCGGCCGGAACCCGGAACGGGTCACCGACGTTCAACCCCGCTGGCCGCGGGCCGGGCGTCGCCACGGTCGGAAGGGTCGACGTGGCGGCCGTGCCAAGACGCGCTCCGTAGACGCCGTGGTGGGGCGCACGAAAGAACGGCGGCGCCGCCGTCGTCATGAAGAAGTGCTGCTCGCCGCGACCACAACGCGCGAAGTTCCGAGCGCTCCATGCGGCGGCATCCGACGCGCATTCGATGGGCGGGGGATTCTGCGGGAGCGCGAGGACCGCTCCCTGGTTCTCGCTGTACTCGCCCGCGATCCCGACGAGCTGCGCGACGGCCCCGACGGGACCCAGAATCCCGAACGCCAACGCGACGACGACTGCCAGAGATCGAGACATCGTGAGCCTCCCAGCGTCGGCGCGCGCATCGGCGCCGACCCTCTCCTGCATCATACGCGGACACCGACCACCGAGTCCAGCCGAATCGCGAGCCGAAACGGTTCGCGTTTCGACCTAACACGGATCCCGGCGGCCTGGCGGATTCGGGAACCGGTTCTGATCGGAAAACCTCGTTCAGCCGGTCATGCGGCGGTTACGCGAGTCGATGCAGGAGCGCGAAAGTGGTCATGCTTCCGAGCACGAGCTCGATGATCAGGCCCTGGATCAAGCTCGCGTTCGGTCTCCCGTCCAAGCGCAAGCTGAGCAGTCGACCGACCGCGAAGCCGAGGAAGAGGACCGTCGACACGAGGAGCGAGGCGGTCGTCAGCCGCTCGAGAAAGGCGCCGATCAACGCCGTCGTTCCTGCAAGCAACATCACCCCGCTCGCGCCCCGGACTTCACTGAGCAGATCGACGTCGTTCGCGATCGGGATTCCGGAGCTCCGTTCGTAGAACCGAATCGGGTCCGCCGTCCTCGTTCCTCCGATGAAGAGGAACAAGCGTCCCGTGCCGGCGAGGATGATCGTTTCGAAGGGGGCCATGTCGTTCTCCGTCCGCGCGGCGGCTCCGCCGCTCAGCTTGTTGCGAAGACGTCTGCGATCGGGGTCTCGCCATCGAGCAGCTCGACCACACGATCCGCCCAAGCCGGCTGGCGAAGCGCCTCGAGGACGCAGTCCGCGACGTTCTCCCGGCTGACGTAGAAGCCCTTCCCGGAAGCCGCACTCGTGCGCACGCGACCGCTACCCGCCTCGCCGGTCAATCGACCGGGCCGCAGGACCGTCGCGCGCACGCTGCTCTCGAGCAGCCGCTGATCCGCGAGCATCTTGGCGACCATGTAGTGACGCATCGCCGGCACCGCCTCGAGCGGCCGCTCCGCGCGCATCGCGCTCACCATCACGAAGTGCTCCACGCTGCGCGCTTCACTCTCCTCGATCGCGCGGATCGCGCCATAGAGATCGATCAGGAGCGTCTTGTCACCGCCGGTGTGGCCGCCGGACCCGGCCGTGAAGACGACGCGGTTGCAATCGTCGAAGCCGTGGAAGAAGTCGGCTTCGAGATCGCCGACGACGGACTCGATGCCCTGGTCATCGAAGCGCGCGCGCTGGTCCTCGCTTCGAACCATGGCGCGAATCGCGAGCCTCGCATCGTTCGCCTTGTCACAGAAGAGCCGGCCGATCTTTCCGTTCGCGCCGATGGTGAGAATCTTCGACATGGTTCCTCGCATCGCGTCGGGATGCTCGCGCGGCTGCCTCGCCGAGTCGAGGGGAGCAGTGACTCAGTGGTGCGGCCGGGAGAACACGTCGAGGTGATGCAGGAGAAATGCCGCCGTGACCTGGTCCCGCTCGACCCGGAAGACGGCCATGCGATCGTCGACGATCTCTCGAGGCGTCGAGACCTCTTCCATCACGTGGTAGTTCGGCCGCCTCACGTAGTCGTCGACGAAGATCTCGGTTTCGCAGCGGATCGACACGCAGGTCGCGAGAAAACACGCGACGCGAAATCGGCCGTCGATCACGACGAGGTCCGGACTCGCGCCGCGCGGGCCGAGATATCGCCACGGCGTCAGCGCGTAGTCGGGGAACTTTCGCCAGTGGCTGGCATCGCGAGGATGGCCCCAGTGCCCCGTCGGTCCGATGTCGCAGTGGAGCGGCACGATCTCGCCTGGCAAGCGCTCCGCGACGGCGTGCTTCGTCAGCCGGTCCAGAAAGGCGCGATCGGACTCGGTCGTGAGGATCGTCGAGCCGGGACTGCGCGCTGCCAGGAGCGTCGAGCCGCCCGAGCCATACTCGACCACGAGCTTCGCCGAGGCGAGGGACGCCGCGAGACGCGCCGCGCAAGGATCCGAGAAACCCAAGTCGAATTCTTCGGCAAGGAGTTCCGAGCGGTCGTCCGTGTCGCTCTGCGGGATGACTCGGCCCTCCCCTGTCCGCGCTCCGCGCTCCGCGTGTTGTGCCGCTACCTCGCGATCAGCAGCCTCAGCCGGTTCCCGACGCGCTCCGCGTAGTCGGCGAGGTCCGCGATCCACAGCAACAGCTGGTGCCAGTAGACCGTTGCGACGCCGAGTTCACTCTCCATGCCGAAGAGCTCGCGGCACGCGGTGTCGAGCAGCTTGTCGGTCTCACTCTCGATTCGACCCAGCTCCGAGATCATGCTCTCGACCCGAGCGACCTCGCGATCGCCGAAGCCCGTCTCGATCAGCTCGTCGAGCTCGTCGATCACCTTCTTGCCCTGCTCGCAGGCTGCGACGGTCCGCTCCGCGAGGGCGGCGAACGGTCCAGCCAGGCCCTCGGGCAGGTGCATCCCGCGCTGGTCGACGAGCTCCGCGATGTCCTGGGTCACGTCGGCGATCGAGTCCTGGCAATCCAGGATGTCCAGCAGGTCGCGCCGCTCCATCGCCATCATCAGTCGTCGCGGCATGTTGCCGCGAATGTCGTGCTTGATCTCGTCCGCCTGGTGCTCGAGCCGGTCGATCTCGGCGCGGCGAGTGCGAATCCCGTCGTCGTCGGCCGAGGCCATCGCCTCCATCAACGGCACGATCTGTCGCGCGCAATCGACGGCCGCGGTCATGTGCTCTTGCATGGGCCGAATCGGAGATCGCCCCACAAGCTTGTCCATCCAGGATGCCATCGTGTCTCTCCCCCTCGGCTAGCCGAGCAGGCCCTTGAAGAAGTAGAAGAAGAAGATCGAAAGGGTCGCCGCGATCGGCAGGGTAGCGATCCAGGAGACGATGATGCTGCCGACGACGCGCAGATCCACCGCGCCGATTCCGCGCGCGAGCCCGACGCCCAGGACCGCGCCCACGAGCGTGTGCGTCGTCGACACCGGAATCCCCAGCCGCGAGGCCAGCACGATCGTCGTCGCCGCCGCCAGCTCGGCAGCAAAGCCACGGCTCGGGGTCAACTCGGTGATCTTCTTGCCGACGGTCTCCATCACCTTGTAGCCCCAGGTGCCCAGACCGAGGACGATTCCGAAGCCGCCGATCGCGAGCATCCAGGGCTGAACCGGCGCCTTGTGCACGACCTCGGCGCCCTCCTGGACCGCGGCGGCGATCGCCGCGAGCGGACCGATCGAGTTGGCGACGTCGTTCGAGCCGTGCGCGAAGGCCACCGCGCAGGCCGTGAGAATCTGGAGGACGACGAAGACCCGCTCGGTTTGACTGAAGCGCTGACCCTCGTCCTTCGGGCCGGCTTCGGCGCGGCGCAGCAACACCGTGCCGAGGCCCGCGCCGACGAGGCCGAGCGCGGTCGAGGCCACGAGCGATTGGCCGAGGCTGAAGTCGAGGTCGATGTGCTTGAGGCCCTTGAAGAGCGTGACGAGACCGATGATGAAGAAGACGTAGAAGAAGAAGAACGGACCGATCCGTCTCACTTCGGCCAACGGGTTGGCCTTGTTCAGGATCAGCGACCGGGTGATCCCGAAGATCACGTAGGCCAGCGCGCCCGAGAGCAGCGGCGAGGTCAACCAGCTCAGCACGATCTGGCCCACCTTGGGCCAGTTGACGGCATCGGGTCCGATGGCCACGGCGCCGAACCCGACGATCGCGCCGATGATCGAGTGCGTGGTCGAGATGGGCAGCCCGAGTCGGGTCGCGCCCAACAAGAGCGTCGCGGCCGAGGCGAGCGCCGCGAGCATCCCGTAGATCAGGTAGTCGCGCGTCATTGCGTCCATGTCGAGCATGTCCTTGCGGACGGTGTCGGTGACGTGGCCGCCTGCGAGGAAGGCGCCCGCGAACTCCAGGGTGCCGGCCACGAGGATGGCCCCCGTGATCGTGAGCGCGCCTGAGCCGACGCTCGTGCCCATGGCGTTCGCGACGTCGTTCGCGCCGATCGCCCACGCCATATAGAGGGCCAGGACGCCCGCGATGAGCAACGGAAGCGGCACGGACTCGAGCATTCGGGGGCACTCCGCCTGATGGGTGTTCGTGTTGTATCACTTCCGAAGCGCACGCGCGCAGTGAAGACCGGAACGGGCAGCGCTGAATTCCAAACCGTGTTTCGATTTTCGCCGACGGCGGATCGAACGAAGCGGTGCATCGGAGGACGAGACCATGGACATCGGCGTCGGATTGCCTACGAACCTTCGCGACACGAGCCGGGACCTGGTCCTCGAGTGGTCGCGTCGCGCAGAGCGGGCGGGATTCGCCTCGCTTTGCATGGGTGAGCGGCTCACCTACGCGGGATACGACTGGGTGCTCGCCCTCACCGCCGCGGCGAGCGTCACCGATTCGATCCGCCTGCTCTCGAACGTGATCATTCTACCGATCCATCCGCCCGGTGTCGTCGCCAAGCAAGCCCTCAGCCTCGACGACTACTCCGGTGGGCGCTTCAGCCTCGGCGTCGGACTCGGCACTCCCCTCGATGACTACGACGTCGCACCGAGTCCCCGCGCCGGGCGGGGGCAGCGCTTCGAGGAGAGTCTGCGCACTCTCCGCGAGCTCTTCGAAGGAGAGTCGCTGGTCGAAGGCACCCGGGCGATCGGGCCGGCCCCGGTCCGCGCAGGGGGACCGGAGATCCTGCTCGGCTCGAACGGACACAAGGCGCTGCGGCGGGTCGGGCCCTACTGCGACGGCGTGGTCACCTGGAGCTTCGGCGCAGATCCCGACGAAGCACGCGCCATGTTCGACGTCGCCGAAGACTCGTGGCGAGAAGCGGATCGCGCGGGTCGTCCTCGCCTGGTCTGCGGTTGCTACTACTCGGCCGGCCCCCAACCCGCGGAAGACCTCGAGGCCTATTTCCGCGACTACTACCCGAACGTCCTGCCCGGCCAGGTCGACGATCTCCTCGCCGCCGTGCGCACGGTCACCCCCGAAGCGATCCGCGACACCGTCGCGCGCTTCGAGGACCTCGGCTGCGACGAGTTCATCTTCGTCCCGGTGAAGCCGGACCTCGCGCATCTCGACGGATTGGCCGAGATCGTCTTCGGCCGCGGATGAGCCGCGCGCTCACTCGTTCTTCAGACACAGCCCGCCGAGCCACCATTTCGGTGTGCAGTCGTAGAGGAGCCGGCCCCGCTCTCCGTGCTGCGCGTCGAGCGCCCGCTTGATCGTGTCGGTCGGCGCCATCCCGCGCGCCGGCTCCGCCTGCAGATCGTCGAGCGGGATCGGGTAGGTCGCCCAGTCCTTGGGCGCACGCCAACCAGGGGGCGGAACGAGCAGGTTGTGCGTCCCGTTCACGGGGTGGAGCGCCCGCCAGTCGTAGATCTCCCGAGCGAGCTCCTGGACGACGTCCGGATGGGCCTGCGCGAGGTTGATGTACTCGTTCGGATCCTCGTCGGGCCGAAAGAGGTAGTTGGTCACGGTCGTCTCCAGCTGACCCTGATCGATCTCCTGGACCAGCTTCCACTCCTGATTGAACGCGGTCAGGTGGAACGTTCCGGGCCGCATCATCTCGGATCCGAAGAACACGAGGTCTTCGCGGGGCATCGCCTCGTCTCGCGCGAGCGCGGGCCAGAGACTCCGTCCGTCGAATTCGCGCTGGTTCTGCGGCTCGATCCCGGCGGCCTCGGCGAGCGTCGGAAACACGTCCATCGCCGTCATGATCTGCTCCCGCTTCTGACCGGCCGGGAGGCCATCCGGCCAACGCATCACGGACACGACGCGAATCCCGCCCTCGAAGGTCTCGCCCTTCCCACCCCGGAGAGGCGCGTTGTCAGCCCCACCCACCGAGTAGGCGGCGCCCCCGTTGTCGCTGAAGAAGAGCACGATCGTCTCGTCCGCGATCTGCTCTTCTTCGAGCGTGTCGAGGACCTGACCGATCGCCTGATCCATCGCATCGACGACGGCGGCGTACATCGGCCGCGCGCTGCCCTGCATGAGAATCTTCGACAGGGTTCGCGTGTCGTCCGTCTGCTTCGCTCTGGTCGGCGCAAGGTCGGTGTTGATGTCCTTGTACTTGTCCTGGAGTTCCTGCGGCGCGTCGAGCGGGGTATGCGGCGCGATGAACGGCATGTACAGGAAGAACGGCTTCGACGGGTCGCGCTCGCGAATGACGCGGCTCGCTTCGGCGGCGAGGAGGAACGTCTCGTAGCCCTCGTCGTCGATGGACTCCCCGTTGCGTTGAAAGTCCTTCCCTCCCTGCACTGAGAAAGGCGGGAAGAACCCGACCTCCGTATGCAGATGGCCGTAGAAATGGTCGAAGCCGCGCTGGTTCGGGTGATAGGTCATCTGGGCGTGTCCGAGATGCCATTTGCCGACCATTGCGGTCTGGTACCCCGCCGCCTTGAACGACTGCGGCAGGAAGTGTTCGTCCGGATGGATCCCGTTGTTGTCCCAGGACATGATCACGCCGTACGCGACGCCCAGACGCATCGGATCGCGTCCGGTCATCAACGCCGCGCGGGTCGGCGAGCAGATCGGCGTCGTGTAGAATCGATTGAGCTCGACGCCTTCCGCGGCGAGCCGATCGAGGGAGGGCGTGTCGATGTCGCCCCCATGAAAGCCGACGTCGTTCCAGCCGAGGTCGTCGGCGACGATCACGATCACGTTCGGGCGGTCGTCGGCTACGGCGAGTCCGGGTGCCCACGACAGCAGCGCGAGCGCGAGGAAAATTCCGATCGTTCGGGGGTCCATGGTCATCCTTCCGTTGGACTTCGAGATTTCGCGGACCGCAGACCGTAACGCATCGACGAGACTCGCCCTCGCGCTCGACGCACGGCCGAGAATCCTCGCTCTGGCCCCCGAGGACGTCGGGACCTACGGACCGACGCGGCGGGTGGGTCCACGCGGTGCGAGCTCGGCCGCGCGGTCGAGCGCCGCAGCGGCCTCGGCCGGTCGGCCCAGTTCCCGGAGCGCGTTCGCGCGGGCGCGATGGAAGTCGGGGTTCTCGGGGGAGAGCGCGACGGCCCGGTCGAGCGCTTCGAGCGCGCCGACCGAGTCTCCCGTCTTCATCCGCGCCAGCCCGAGCGCGCCCCAGGTCCTCGGCGCCTCACTGAGCGCACTCGCGCGTTCGAGCTGTTCGACCGCGGCCTCGCCCTCCCCCCGACGTAGATAGGCGGAGCCGAAGCGGAAGCGATGCCCGGCGCTGTCGAGACCGAGCCAGGACAGGCGGTCGAGGGCGCTGATCCGCCGCTCGAGTTCGGCCGCGAAACGAACCCGGTCCACGTTCACCAGCTGGAAGACCTGCGCGGCCACCGCCAGGCCGCAGGCGACCCACACGGCGCGCCGAAGAAGCGTTCCACCCGCCGGCGCGCGATCCGCGCCCACGTCCCGGATCAGGAGATCGGCGATCCGCCCGCGGAGCTTCCAGATCGCCCCGTCGAGGATGAAGTGGTGCACGTTGACCGCGCTCGCAACGAGGAGCGCGAGGCCGGCGTCCATCGACAAGGGGCCGCCCATCGCGGGACTGAACGCGAGCGCGGGGATCATCCAGATGGCCGAGCCCGACGCGAGCGCCTTCAAGAACCAGCGGGTGTTCATCTGATCGCTGCCGGAACGCCGCGCGAAGAAGCTCGTCACCCAGAGATACTGCGTGGCGTGCGCCGCCGCGATCCAGATGAAATAGTGATTCCTGAGCGTCGAATCGAAGGCGTCGATTCCGAGACTCGCGCTGCTCCATCGCACGGCCATCGGCAACACGAACCAGAACATCTGTGAACACGACAGCAGCGCCACCGGCGCGAGCGCGCCGAGGGAACGTCCGCGGGCGAGGCGTCGGCCGGCGACAGCACTCGCCACCAGATAGACGAGGCCAGCGACCACCGCCGCCGGATCCCCGAGCGAAGCCGGGATGCCGATCGCCCGGAAGCCCGGGCCCGCCCCGGGCGCGGACGCGCCGGCACCCGTGTCGAGGTGCATCACGACCGCGTAGAACACGAACGACGAGACGAACGACGCGTAGAGCCAGCGTTTCGTCACCGCATCGAGGGGCGCGCCCGCGCGCCGCAGGAACATCACGGCGATCCCGTAGTTCTGGCCGGTGTAGTGCCAGGGGCTCCACGTGAGATAGAGGGTCACGAGGAAACTGCCGAGCGCGACGTTCCAGAGGCTCGCGACGAACAAGGCGAGGACCGCGGCCGAGGCCCAGACCGAGAAGAGCGCGTACGCCCGACGGTCCGCCCGCCGTTCGTACACCCGCAGCAGGGTCGCGCCGTAGTGCGGCCCGGAGATCAGGACCGTCAGCAATGGAAAGAGCAGCGTCGGCTGCGCCAACCGGACCGAGTCGCCGGTCGCCACCAGCAACCCGAGGAGCAGCAGATAGGCGCCGCCACACCCGAAGAGCGCGTCCAGGAGCGGGCCGTGCAGCCAGATGCGGGCGGGGGCGTCCTGAGCCGTCGAAGCCATACCGTATCATCGCCCCGACAACCGCGAAGGTAAAGCGATACGACCGCCGCGCCCCGCGCGCGAGGAAGGCTTCATGACGGTTTCCTACACCTGCGAAAACCACGTCGCGCACGTCACGCTGAACCGACCGGATCAGCGCAACGCGTTCAATCGTGCGCTCTTCGCGGATCTCGACGAGGCGATGTTCCGCTTCCGGGACGACGACGACGCACGCGTGTGCGTGATGGACGCCGCCGGTCCGGCCTTCAGTGTGGGCTTCGACATCAAGGACGGCGACCGCGCCATGTCGGACGGCGGCGATGACGGCCGCGGCTTCCGTTCGACGTATCTCGATGACGCCCTGGGCGGCAAGCCCGTGATCGTCGCGGTCCACGGCCACTGCGTCGGCCAGGGCGTCGCCAACGCCCTCTTCGGCGACATCCGCCTCTGTAAGCCCCGACGCCGTGTTCACCCTCGCCGAAGCCCGGGTGGGCATCTCCGCGCAGGCCCTGCCCCAACTCCTCTCGGACGCGATCGGCGGCTCCCACGCGCGCTACATGCTCGTGACCGGCGAGCCCTGCGATGCCGACTGGGCCCTGCGTTCCGGGCTGATGCACGAGGTCGTCGAGCGCGACGGGCTCACGGATCGGGCATTCGAGCTGGCGCATTCGATGCTGCGGCAGGCGCCGCTCGCGACGCGGGCGCACAAGCTGATCCTGCGCGCGGCGTTGACCGAGTCTCGGGAGGACGTCGCGGCGCTCGCTCGGCGGTATCGCGGCGAGACCGCCGCGTCCGAGGATTTCAAGGAGGGGCGGCGGGCGTTCATCGAGCGTCGGGCGCCGGAATGGAAAGCACGCTGAAGCGCGGGAGAGAACGTGGACAGGTTCAAGTGGGTCATCCAACTCGCCACCCTCGGGCTGCTGATCGTCGCCGGCTACCTGGTCGTGCAGCGCGGCGGCCTGCTGGCCTGGTCGGGCGTGATCGCGGCGCTTCTTCTGTTGATCAAGCAAAGGGCCCGGCCATCTCGGACGGACATGTTCGTCGTCCTCGGGTTCACGCTCCTTTGGACAGCCTCGTGGGCTGCAGCGTGGAGCTACGTCCGCTCGACCTGGGAGTCCGGAGAGGTCGTCGAGCTCTCCGTGCCGGTCTCGGACGAGATCCAGACGGCGCGCGTCTGGATCCTCGACGCCGACGGCGGGCCGGTCATGTACTACGACGCGCCTCCGCGGATCGGCGAGGCGCTGCTCGCGGGCGCACCGATCACCCTCGCGCGGGGCAACGAGAGGATCGAAGCCTGCGCGGACGCTACGCCCGCCGCGGATCTACCCCGCGATGAAATGTCTGCACTGCTCGGCGTGATGTGGGCGAAGTACCAGGAACGCAATCGTGCCACGGACGTGTTCTACGTGCTGCTCGGTGTCGAGCGGGATCGGATCGGGCTCGTGGTGCGGATCAAGGAATGCGCTTGAACTCGCCGCGGGAGACGCTCGAGACCCATCGAAGCTGATTCCATGTCCGATGTGAGAACGCCTCCGAAAACGCGGGCGACCGCGCTGCACGACCGTCGGCCTCGAGAAACGGACGTCCGAGCGATCTTCGCGCGACGGTAGAACTGCCCGCAAGTCCCCTCGCACGCGGCGCTTTCGGCCTTCCCGACGAGCGGGATCCTGGGCAGCGAATCTCACCGCGGTCTCGACAGGCGTGGCGATCTGACACGTCGCGGTGACTCGTCGGGATCCGAAACACAGGACTCGGCCGAACCAATCGTTTTCGGCAAGGAAACCTCACGCATTCCTCACGCCGCTTCGGCCGGTTTCGCTTGCAACCCGCCTCCCCAGCGAGGAACTTGATGAGTGAGCGAGAGCTGGCGCGCTTGCGTCCGCCAAAGCGCTCGAATCGGAATCGATCCGGAGCGCGCAGCCGCTTCAGCCATGACTGGAGCCACGGGGAATGATCGCCATGCCTAGAAACCCTCGACTTCGCGTGCTCGTTCCGTGCGTGACAGCCCTCGCGATGCTCGCGTCCGGTCCGGCGATGGCCTGGGACGTCTCGATCGGAACGAATTTCCTGGATGGCGCGCTCTACGTGAGTTCGTGGTCCGGACCTGCGCCGACCTGGACGACGATCGGACAACGTGTGCGTGCCTCGGACGTTCCGGGCCCCACGATTCCCAATATCTGGATCACCCAGGCCTGGGATCCCATCGGGGAGACATGGCCGGCAGCGAGCTTCGAGGACTTTCAGGGAATCACACAGGCCAGCATTTTCAACGACGACATCCAGCTCGAATTCTGGGGGTCCGCCGAGGCGTTCGCGTTCGGCTCGGTATCGGTCGGAGACGCTGCGGGTTCAGCCGTCGGATACGACTTCGAACTCATCGTCGCCCCCTTCTCGACCGCGAACGTCTTCCTCGACGATCTCGAGACCTTCGTCTTCGTCTCCTCGGATCCAGGCGATACCGGGAACGCGTTCGCGCAGGCCAAGCTCTACTCGACCGACGTGGGCATCAACGATCCGGGCGGAACCAACATGCCCTGGGCATCCGATCTCTACACGATCGCCGCAGGCGATCCGAGCGTCGACACGCAACCCACCTTCACCTGGCCGATCGTGAACAGCACCGGTGCGCCCGTCACGTACACGCTGCGCTTCGAGGCGAGCGTTTCGATCTTCGCTCCCGAGCCCGCGACGGGGACGATGCTGGCGGCCGGCGTGCTCGTGCTCGGGGGACTGGGACGGAGGCGCACGCGGCAGCGGTAACGCTGAAGGATCGCGCCGCTCGAGCGCGCCTGCCGAAGACGATCGACCTGCGAGCGCCAGCCACAGGAGTATCGACCCTCGTCGGAGCCGCGAGCTGGCTAGTCACCGAGAGCGCTGCTTCACGCCGGATCGCGAACCGCGGCGACGACATCGTCTCTGAAAGCGAGCTCCCGCACCGGGATGTACTGCGCGAACCCCGCCACGCGGAGGCCGCGTGACGGATCCACGAAGGCCGTGGTCCCTGCCCCACCCGACCATCCGTAGGTCCCCGGCCCCTTCCCGTCAGGCTGGCGTCGGAGCGCGACCGAACCGAGCGCGCCAAAACCCTCGCTCGACACGATGGCCTCACCCATGTCCACACCCGGAGGCAGCAGGTTGCTCATCGCAAGGCGCGCCGTTCCCCGGCTCATGATGCGGGCACCGCCGATCGCGCCTTCCCCCGCGAGCATGCGCAGGAAGCGATCGTAGTCGCGCGGGCTCGAGAGCAGACCCGAGCCGCCGAACGGAAACGGCGGCGGTTCGAGGCAGATGCTCGTCGGACCCGCATCGACGAGCACGTCGGCCCGCCCGTCGCGAATCGAGTAGAGCGAGGTCAGGCGGGGCGCCTCGCGCTCGGGAACGGTGAAGAACGTGCTCGTCATGCCTAGCGGCGCGAAGATACGCGCTTCGAGGAACGCCTCGAACGCCAGGCCGGACGCGACCTCGATCGCGCGTCCGAGCAGATCAGGACTCATCGAGTAGACCCAGCGAGTCCCGGGATCGGCGATCAACGGAAGCGTCGCGAGCCGGTTCGCGAACTCCGTCAGGTTCGGGGCGTACGTGAAATCCGGGACGTCCGGAAGCGATCGGCCGCCGGTCCGAACCGGAAGCAGCCCGTTCCGGATATACGCATCGCGCAACGGACCGTCGATCCGACTGAAGTAGGCGAGCCCGCTGGTATGCGTGAGCAGGTGGCGAATCGTGATCGGTGTCCGAGCGGGTCGGCTCTCCATCCCGTGAGCCGGGTCGGTCAAGACCCGTGCGCCAGCGAACCCGGGAATGAAATCGGCGAGTCGCTGATCGAGGCCGATCGCGCCTTCCTCGACCAACATCATCACGGCCATCCCCGTGACCGGCTTCGACATCGACATGATCCGGAAGAGCGAGTCCGCATCCACCGCGACGTCGCTCTCGCGCGAGATCGCGCCCGCGGAGAGGAACGTCGCCGGAGCCGTTCCGAGACCGATCGACGCCGCCACGCCGGCCAGCGCACCCGATTCGACGTACGTCCGAAGCGCCTCCTCGAGCCTTGCTCGCCGCGCCCGCCCCCGGAGCGGCGGCATGTGCGAGCAAGCGAGCCCGCCGAACAGAGCCGTCGCACCTGCTCCGAGCGACGTATGCAAGAAGGACCGGCGATCGAGGTTCCGTTTCATCGCCCGCAATCCTGCAGGATCAGCGGATCGCAACGTGTGCCTGTGTGATCGCCGCGACGTCGACCGTCCCCATCTCCGTCATGATCGTCTCGAGCTCCCCGCGCAGGATCTCGAGCACGGTCTCGACGCCTTCCTGGCCGAAGGCCGCGAGCCGCGCGTCTTCGTGGGTCAGGATGCCCTCGAGGACGAGTTTCATCGACGTTTCCTCGCGAATCCGGTCGACGAAGTCCCAGTCGAGGACCATCAAACGCCGCGGGCGCAGCCGGACCCGGCCGAATGCCTCCCGATTGGCGCGCAGGGTGAACTCGTCCTGGATTCCCATCGACAGGAACGTGTAGTGCGCGGGCGAGAGATTGCGTCGCGCGACCGGCTCGAAGTCGAAGACGTTGACGGCCTCGGTCGCGGCCGCGATCAGTTCTCGCAAACCGGCATCACTCGAAGCGGCCTCAGCGAGGAGGGATTCGACGGCCCTCGCGGAGCCGGCCGAGAGCAGGAGCGGGCTCGCCGCGAGGTAACGCAGGAAGTCACGCCGGGCGAGACCGGCCTCGCCGAGGTCTCGTCGTGTCGGATTCCCGATCCGGTCTTGCGGCGTTGTCCGGTGGATCGCTCGCTCCCTCCGAGATTCGTGAAACACGAAGAAGTCGATGACGCCGTGCCCGGAAAGAGAGTACCAGTCGCGAGCAGCGAAGTTCCTCGCCGCCGCCCGCCTCTCAACGCTCCGCCCGCAGCTCCACCGGCATGCGCTTCAACGAGTTCGTGAAGCTCGAGAGCATGTAGTCCACCTCACCCCGCCGCTCGACCTCGACGCCCCGCGCAAGCAACTCTTCAAAGACCACCTTCATCTCGAGCCGAGCCAGGTTGGCCCCGAGGCAGAAATGCCGCCCGAATCCGAACGCGACGTGCTCGTTCGGCTGACGCCTGACGTCGAAGCGGTCGGGATCACCGAAGACCGCTTCGTCACGATTGGCGGACGAGTACCAGACGACCACGCGATCCTCTTTGCGGATCGCCTGGCCCCCGATCTCCGTGTCACGCGTCGCCGTGCGCCGAAAGTGATGGATCGGCGTCGTCCAGCGAATGATCTCCTCGATTGCCGTCGGAAGAGCGCCAGGGTCCGCCGCGAGTGTCGCCCACTGTTCGGGGTGTTCGGTCAACGCGAGCATGCCCCCTGAGATCGCGGCCTTGGTCGTCTCGATTCCCGCGGTGATCAGCAGCATGAAGAAGGCCGCGAAGGCCGCGTCGTCCATCGAGTAACCCTCGACCTCCGCCTCGAGGATCTTCGTCGCGATGTCGTCGCGCGGGCGCTGTCGACGCTCGCGGCCGAGCGCGAGCGCATAGCTTCCCATCTCGAGGATGGCCTCGGTGTTCTCGCGGTCGTCCTCGCTGCCGCCGAGCTCCGGGTCGTCGAAGCCCTGGATCCGGTGCGCGAGCTCGCCGAGATGCGGTCGGTCACGCTCGGGAATGCCCATCATCTCGGTGATGATCTGGAGCGGGAGCTGGCTGGCCACGTCTTCGACGAAGTCGCAACGGCCCTTCTCCAGGGCCCGGTCGAGCACGCCACCGAAGCAGCGACGGGCGAACGACTCGAGCTCGAGGATGCTTCGCGGCGTCATCCCTCGGCTGACCAGGGCCCGAAGGCGCGTGTGCCGGGGCGCGTCCATTTCGAGCATCGTCCGCTCGCGACCGCTCGTATCGAAGGACTCGTCGTAGATCATGATGCCGTGGCGCTCGGAGGAGAACGTCTCCGAGTCGGTGCTCACGGCGAGCACGTCCGCGTGGCGGGTGATCGCCCAGAAGCCCCCGCCGCCGGGTTCGGGGTTCCAGTACACCGGATCGTGTCGGCGCAGCTCGCGGAAGAGCGCGTGGGGCGTGCCCTGCGCAAAGAGCCGCAGGTCACCGAGATCGATCGCGTCGCGGGCGGGCTCCATCAGTCAATGATCACCCGGATGCCGAATCGCACCAGTCGTGCCGCCTCCAGCCCCCACACGATTGCTATATGAATTCGGTATATCATCATTCTATGTCTCCATAGCCACGGCATATCTCGCGAAATACCTTCCTTGGCAATCCGCGCCCACCCCATGAGCGATCGCAGACGGGGGGCACGCAACCCACGGAGATCGAACCGATGAACCTGCTTCCCCTGGCCGAGACCCCGCTGACCGCCCCGACCGACCGCGACATGCTGCCGTCGGAGCGTCGTGAGTTCGTGAGGACCCATCGGACCTGCATCTTCGGCTACGGCCGTCAGGCGGACGGACCCGCGATGTCCGTCGTCTACTACATCCCGACGGACACCGGCGAGCTGTTGATCTCCACCATGCGCGGTCGCGCGAAGGCCAAGGCCGCGAGTCGCAACGGCAAGATCAGCCTGTGTGTGCTCGACGAGCAGTGGCCCGTCGCATTCCTGCAGGTCTACTGCGACGCGGTCGTCGACGAAGATCCGGAGCTGGCGACGGACGTGATGATGGCCGTCGGTGGGCGCATGTCCGGCACGGCGCTTCCGGACGCGGTGCGCCCGATGGTCGAGGCGAAGGCGAAGGAAGAGGATCGTGTCGTGATCCGATGCACGCCGTACAGCACCTTCGCGAGCCCGCCGCGCCACCTGCATTCCAACGATCAGGAAGAAGAGATCACGCATTGGGTGAGCGCGAGCATGCCCTGGGATGCCGAGGATCAGGCGTGAGGGCGAGTCGTCCTGGCGGGATCGGAATCGAGACGGGAGGGCCGCGATGACGTCGAAGCTGTCGTCGGTTCGCCTCGCCCGAGCTGGCGCTTTCGGCGTTCCTCGTGCCGCTCATCGTCTTCATCCCTCCCTTTTATGCGGGAGAGATGGGGCTCGGGCTGAGTGCGGTCGGGCTCGTCTTCGGCGCGACGAAGCTCTTCGATGTCGTCACGGATCCGATCTTCGGCAGTCTCTCCGATCGCGTTCGGACGCCGTTCGGCAGGCGCAGGCCGTGGTTCGTCCTCTCGGTCCCGCTCATGATCTTCTGCACCTGGAAGATCTTCCTGCCGAGCGCGGGCGTCGGGATCGGCTACTTCGCCACCTGGATGGTGCTTCTCTACGTGGGCTGGACGCTCGTCACGATCTCGCACCTGGCGTGGGCCGCGGAGCTGTCGACGGACTATCACGAGCGGTCGCGGATCTCGGCGTTCAAGCAAGCCGCCGGTCTGATCGGGGGCATCGCCGCGATCTCGATCCCCGTGCTGATCGATTCCGCGGGATCGGCCGACCCCGTCGCGGCAGACCGGATCGCCGCGCTCGGCCTCTTCGTGATGATCGTGCTGCCCATCACGGCGCTCATCGCGCTCCTGACGACGCCGGAGCACCCGGTACCTAACGCGACGCCTCCCCGCGAGTCGAAGACGGCACTCGAGGGCGTTCGCGGGTTCCTCGGGTCGGGGCCGCTTCGTTCACTGCTGACGGCGAACCTGTGTCTCGGGTTGGCGGTGGGCTCCACGGGAAGCATGCTTTTCTTCTACGTGGATCGCGTGCTCCTCCTGGGACGTTGGTCGACCTTCGCGATGCTGCCCTTCCTGCTCTCCGGGCTCCTCTTCCTGCCCGCCTGGATGGCCCTGAGTCGACGCATCGGGAAACACCGCACCCTCGTGTTCGCGATGGTCTACCAGCTGCTCGTGAGCCCGTTGCTCGTCTTCCTCCCCGCCGAGAGCCTCGGACTCACCCTCGCCGCCTTCATGCTCGTCGGCGCCAGCAACGCCGTCGGGAACTTCATTCCCCCGGCGCTGATGGCCGACGTCAGCGACGTGGACACGGCGAAGACGGGTCTCGCCCGGACCGGTCTGCACATGTCCGTGCTGCAGTCCTCGAGCAAGATCGCGGCCGCGCTCGCCCTCGCGGTGACCTACCCGCTCCTGTCCGCCGTCGGCTTCGACCCGAGCCCGGAGGCGCAGAACTCGAGCGCAGCGCTGGCCGGACTTCGCGCGCTGATCGTGCTCCTCCCGGCGTCGTTCTTCGGCACGGTCCTGCTCGTCATGCGCAGCTACCCCATCGACGAGGCGCTCCAAGCGGAGGTCCGGCGCGAGATCGACTCCCTTGCGCAAGCGAGCGCTTCGGCCGCCGGAGACTGACGCGCACGTCGCGACGGGAGAACGCCAGACCATGGATATCCGAGACCTCGAGGAGTTCCTCGCCGTCCTCACGCACGGCAGCATCCTGCGCGCAGCCGAAGAGCTCGGCATTGCGCAGCCCGGCCTGAGCCGCCGCATGCAGGCCCTCGAGCGCACCCTCGGCGTCCAGCTGCTCACGCGAAGCAGCCAGGGCGTGACCGCGACGGTGTATGGCTCGCTCCTCGAGCAGCATGCCCGGCTCGTGCTGCGCGACCGCCAGTCTGCACTCGACGAGCTGCAGGCGCTGCGCGACGGGGTCCTCGGCTGCGCGCGCGTCGGAGTCGCCCCCGCACTCTCCGGCCTGCTCCCTGGCGCCATCGAACGCCTCGCGAACGAACGCCCGGGCCTCACCTTCAGCGTGATCGAGGGAACCAACGATTCCCTGGTTCGCGATCTCCGAAACGGCGAGATCGACGGCGCGTTCAGCCTCCTCGTCCCGGGCGCAGCGCGCGATGGCCTGGTCGTGCGAGAGATCGTCTCCGACCCGGTCCACGTCTTCTGCAACCCGGAGCATCGTCTTCGAAACAAGAAGAATCTGTCGCTCGCCGAGGTCGCCGAGGAGCGTTGGGCGCTGATCAATCGTCCGCGCGCCATAATCGCGATGTTTCGAGCCGGCGCTGCCGAGCAGGGAATCGATTCCCCGAACCTCTGCGTCGAGACCGACTCCCTCGACCTGCTGAAGGCGCTGGTCATGCGCGGCGCCTTCCTGACGGCGCTACCACTCGGCGCGATGAGCGCCGAGTTGGAATCAGGTCGCGTCGCGCAGCTCCCGATCTCAGGGCTGCCCACCCTGCCCGCAGGATTCCTGCATCGTCAGGAAGTGCTCCCCCCGGCCGTCCGCTTGCTCGCGAACGAGGTCGCGTCGTCGTACTGACCCGGGGAGCGCGCCAACGCCGCGCGCGGAACAGAAAAAGCCCGTCCTGTATCGCAGGACGAGCTCCTCGTGTGCGTCGAGCACGAGACCAGATCGGATCTTCGAACGTCTGGCGCGCGCCAGTGGCGCGGCGGTTCAGACGAGCGAGATCTGGCGTTCCGCCAGCCTCGCTAGAGCTTGATCAGATTCTCGGCAGCCAGGCCCTTCTGGCCCTGGACGACGTCGAACTCGACCCGCGCGCCTTCTTCGAGGCTCTTGAAGCCTTCACCCTGGATCGCGCTGTGATGGCAGAACACGTCCTTCTCACCATCATCTCGCGCGATGAAGCCGAAGCCCTTTTCATCATTGAACCACTTCACTACGCCAACAACTCGCATCTTCTCTCCCCTGCCCTCGGACATGGACTCATACATAAAACTTCCCCGTCGCGTCGATGACCCGACGAGGTGCGTGGGGTTATAGCACGGAAGCGGACGCGAACTCGCATCCGGTTCGCCGGATTTCGGCGGGGTCCGAGGGCGGCCTGTTTCCCTACAGGTCGCCCCCCGCGGCCAACGAGAGCGTCCCCGGGCGGCGAGGGAAAGGGCGTCGTTCGGATTGGGGCATTGCTGCAGGCTCGGGATCAGCCTCCGGCTAGACTGCGACGCCACCCGGAGGCATCGATGACGACGAATACCCAGATCTTCCTGGCCGAAAAGCCGCGCGGCACCCTCGAAGCGGGGCACTTCCGGATCGAGAAAGGCGCCGTGCCGACGCTCGAGGACGGTCAGGTGCTCGTGCGGAGCGTGCTGCTCTCCCTCGACGCGGCGAACCGGGCCTGGATGCAGGGCGCCACCTACAAGGACGCGGTCGACGCCGGCCAGATCATGGACGGCTACGCGATCGGCGAGGTCATCGAATCCCGAAGCGATCGATTCGCCGCAGGAGATGTCGTCGCGGGGGACCTGGGCTGGCAGGAATACGCCGCGATGCCGGCGAAGCACCTTCGCGCTGTGGGGGCCCATCGCCCCCTCACCCACCACCACTCGCTCCTCGGGATCGCGGGGCTGACGGCGTACCACGGACTGGTGACGCTCTTCGGTGTGACCGCAGGCGAGACGCTGCTCGTTTCGGCCGCCGGCGGCTCCGTCGGATCGCTGGTCGGTCAGATCGGCAAGATCCTCGGCGCGCGCGTCGTCGGCGTCGCGGGGGGTCCCGAAAAGTGCGGTTGGGTCGTGGACGAGCTCGGCTTCGACGCCTGCATCGACTACAAGGGCGCGTCCCTCTCGAAGCGGCTTCGCGCCACCTGCCCCGACGGCGTCGATCTCTACTTCGACAACACGGGCGGCGACATCCTTCAGGCGGCGCTCTTCGCCATGAACCTGAACGGCCGCATCTCGTGCTGCGGCGCCGTCTCGCAGTACGACGTCGCGAAGCCGACCGGCCCGCTGGGTGTGCCCGGATTGCTCGTGACCAAGCGACTCACGATGAAGGGCTTCATCGCGATGGATTTCCCGGATCACGACGTCGAAGCAATCGAACGCCTCGGCAGCTGGGCCGCAGACGGCAAGCTCAAGGTCGTGGAGGATGTTCTCGACGGACTCGAGAACGCGCCCAGCGGGTTGATCGGACTGCTTGCCGGTGAGAATCGCGGCAAGCGCATGGTGCGGGTCGGGGCGGACCCGTCGTAGACCTGTATCAGGACGGGTGGCGTCGAGGGAAAGTTCGTCGTTCGGGTTCGGGCCGAGCCGCGGAGATCGGTCTTCCGCGTCGTCCCCGCTCAGTCCGCGTATTCCTCGAGCACCCACGCCAGCATGGCTCGGCGAAACAACATCCCGGCCTTGTCGCCCTCGATGCTCATCTCTTTGTATTCGATGTTGTCGTCGTCCAGGAGCTGCTGCATCTCCTCCGCCGCCCACTTGTCTTCGGCGAAGCCGGTCGATGCGAATTGCTTGGCCATCGCGTACCGCTCATCGTTCTCGATGTCGACAGCGTTGGTGATAGACCAGAAATAATGCGTGGTCGTTCGTGTCTCCGGTGTCATGTAATGAAGGATGTACGAGGGAATCACCTCGCGATCGGGATCGTCTTCGGCCCCGATGTAGATCGGGGCGTAGCCGCGGTGGACGCAAGGCGAGAGCGTCGTGCCTCCATCGTGTCGCTCGACCGGCTTGCCCTTGGCACGCTCCTGGGCATCCGGCGGAAGCTGGGGAAGGACGCGGGACGGCTCGTCGTCTACGCGATTGCAGTAGACGCCTTCTTCGGTGGTCTTCACCGTGACCGGCAGGTCGAAGAAGTAGTCGCCGATTCCGAAGGTGTCCTTGTGCAGATACGTGAAGTGCGAGAGGTCGAGCAGATTCTCGTGCATCAGCAGGTAGCTGCCCTCGAAGCGAACGCCTTCGTGAATCGTCCGCGCCTGCGGATCCTCGAGAAACGGAAGCTCCGGAAATTTCTCCCAATCCGGCCTGTCCGGATCGCCCATCCAGATGAACGCGAACGGACCGACCTCCTTCACCGGGTAGACATGCAGCTTCCGATCCGGCAGCCGGCCCTGACAGGGAACCTTGGCGATGCGGCCGTCCGGCGCATACCGGATGCCGTGGTAGCGACAGACGAGGTCGTCGCCCTTTCGAAGCCCGTTGGAAAGCGGAAACGAGCGATGCAGACAGCGGTTCTGCATCGCGACGAGATCGCCGGCTTCCGTTCGGTAGAACACGACCGAACGTTCCAGCAGCGTCTTCGCGATCGGCTTCTGCCCGAATTCTTCGACCTCTCCCGCGACGTACCAGTGGTCGTAGACGAGCGGGAGGCGGATGTAGTCCTTGACGCTGCGAATCTGCTCTTCGTAGTTCATGCGAATCTCCTTGGCGGCCGACTCAAGTGCCCTTTTCCGACGACTCGGCCTGAATCCATTCGAGCATCTTCCGGCGGAACTGCACTCCAGCCTTGTCGCCCTTCACGCTCATCTCGTCATGGTCGGATCGATCCTTGTCCAACAGATCCTGCATCAGGCGAACGGCGACTACGTCCTCTTCGAACGCCGCGCCCAGGGCCTGCTTCGCGATCGGGTTCATCGCCGGATCGCCGAAGTTCGACGTCACGGACCACCAATAGTGGGTCGTCGTCGCGGTCTCGGGCGTCAGGTAGTGGTCGATGTGCGACCGAAAGGCCTCGGCCGGACGGGATTCGGACGCCTCGACGAAGGTGAAGTTCTCCCCGAGCCACACCCCCGGCGAGAAGCTGATCCCCCCGTTTCGATTCCGGATCTTCCGCCCACCGATGCGCTCCTGGACGTCCGGCGGATAGCCCGGAAGGATCCGCTCGGCTCTCTCGTCTTGCCGATAGCAACCGAGCACTCCATCGCTTTCCACGTACTCGGTCGGCAGGTCCATGAACCCCTCGCCGAGCGGCGACTCGCCCGCGCCGAACGTCTTCGCGTGAAGCACCGAGAAGTGGGTGAGGTCGTTGAGGTTCTCCTGGAGCAACAGGTAGTTGCCCTCGACGAAATTGCTGCCGAGGATCGTCATCGGGGCGTACTCGTCGAGATGACCCAGGTCGGGAAGACGATCATCGGCGGCCTCAGGATCGCCCATCCAGATGAACACGAAGGGCCCCACTTCGCGGACCGGGTACTTGCGCAGGCGATTTCGCGGACAACCGTCCTGGCACGGCACGTCGAGCACGTCGCCGTCCGGCGAGTATCGGATCCCGTGGTACCCGCAGACGATGTCGTCGCCATCGAGCTTGCTCTCGCAGAGCGGATAGGACCGATGGAGACATCGGTTCTGCAGGGCGACGAGCCCGCCCGCCTCGGTCCGATAGAAGACGATCGAGCGTTCGAGCAGCGTCCGCCCAACGAGGTCGCGCCCGAACTCGCTCGCGAGTCCGGCGACGTACCAATGGTCTCGTGCGAACGGCAGACGGATGTAGCGCTGAATGTCTCGGATTTCGTGATTGTCTTCGCTCATGGCAACGATCCTCGTGCTGTCTCTATGACTCGATCCACCGATTCGCCCATCCGCGCGAATCGCTCGTCTTCCGTCTGCCCGGTCTCGAACCTTCGGAAGAGTTGCTGCAGGACGACGGCGAGCTTCCATTCCGCGAACGCGACGTACCATTGGAGATCGCTCACGTCGAAGCCGGCGGCTGCGTAGCGCGACACGACCTCCTCGCGCCCTGGAAACCGCGACATGTCGAGCGTGATCGTCGGCGATCCGGCGCCCCCGTTACTGCCCGACGGCCAGTAGCCGAGGAGCGTTCCCAGCTCGACCAGCGGATCGCCGACCGTCGCCATGTCCCAGTCGAAGATCGAGTGCACGCGATCGGGATCCGCCGGGTCGAACATGCAGTTGTCCAGCTTGAAGTCGTTGTGAACGACCGACACCTGGCGAGACGGCGGCTGCGTCGCGACGAGGGTCGCGTGGACTTCGTCGAAGAGCGGGTGGGCCGAGTCGACCGCCAGGTTCCAGCGCTTGTTCCAACCCGCGAGCTGCCGTTCGACGAAGCCGTCGGGACGCCCGAGCCTCTCGAGGCCCGCCGACTCGGGATCGATCCGATGCAGATCGACCATCGCGTCGACCAATGCGTCCGTCATCCTCGCCTCAAGGTTCGCGTGTCTGGACAGCGCGTCCGGAATCTCCGCCCGGACGACGACGCCTCGACGCCGCTCGATGACGACGAAGGGAGCGCCGATCACGCCTTCGTCCTCACAGAAGCCGAACACGCGAGGCGCACGGTCGAAGACGGGAGCGAGACCGTGCAGCACCCGGTACTCACGCCCCATGTCGTGCGCGCCCGGCGCGATCGTGCCGTGCGGCGGGCGACGCACGACGAGCTCCCGCTCGCCGAAGCCGACGCAGTAGGTCAGGTTCGCGTGACCGCCCGGGAACTGCGCGACTCGCATGTCGCCGTCGAGACCCGGCACGTTCTTCCGAAGCCAGACCTCGAGACTCGGCCAGTCCATCGCTTCGTCGGGTCGCACCGGGGCGACATCGTTCGACACGCTCGACGCCATGCGCCCCCCTACATCAACGTGGTGCCGCCGTCGGCGAGGAGCATCTGCCCCGTCACGTAGGCGGCCATGGGTGAAGCGAGAAAGAGCGCGACGTCGCCCATCTCTTCGGGCTTGCCCCAACGTCCGAGCGGGATCCGTCCGAGCGTCTCCTGGTAGACATCCTGATCCCCGCGAATTCGCTGCGTCATCTTGGTGTCGACGAACCCGGGCGCGACGCCATTCACCCGAATTCCGTGCTTCGCCCAGGCCTGGGCGAGGGAGCGGGTGAGCGTCACCAACGCGCCCTTGCTCGCGCCGTAGGCCGGTTGGCCCGGGGTCGCGATGTACGACGACGTCGACCCGACGAGCACGACGCTGCTCGAAGTCGGCGCCGCGCGACGGAGTCGATCACGGAAGGACGTACACAGATGCATGACGCCGTTCAAGTTCACGTCGATCACCTGGCGGAACGTGTCGATGTCGTACTCCCGGCCGCCGTACTCGACCCGCCCCACGCTCGACACCAACACGTCGAGGTCACCGAAGCCGTCGGCGAAGGACCGGACGGCGTCGGCGTCCGCCACGTCGAGGGAGTGGAACGCGAGCCCATCGAGCCCTCCCTCCTCGCCGTCGTCGCCGTAGTCGCCGTAGTCGCCAGCCGCGCCGCGGGTACCGGATACGTGAACGGTCGCGCCGGCAGCCTCGAGCCGGCGAGCGATGCCCAGGCCGATTCCACTCGAGCCGCCAGCGACGAGGGCGACCTTGCCTTGCAGATCGATCGACACCGCCATCGCTTCAGTCTTCGACCCTGACCGGCGGCTCTTTGAACGGCTCGGCCTGCGCGGCGATCGCCTCGTCGGGCGTCGCGGCGACCATCTTGTAGAGATCCTCGCCATAGCCACGCATCCACGGCTTCTCCGTGTCGAATTCGGGCTGAGGGACCGAACCGCCCTCCCCCTTGAACTCCGCAGGGCTTCGGTACCGCTCGAGCTCCTCCGCCGAGATGCCGGCCAGCTCGACGACCTCCGGGTCCACCCATGCGCGTCCGTCGATCGGCTTCTCGGACGTCGAGACTTCGAGCGACAGGTCTTCGGGACCCGCGAAGTACATCGACTTGCACATCCCGTGATCGATCGGCCCCATCACGGTCACGCCGTTGGACCGGATTCGATCGCGGAGCGCGAGGAGCTCGTCTTCGCTGTCGACGTTGAACGACACGTGCTGCATCGCGCCACCGGCAACGGGATTGGCCGCGTTCCCCGCATGCGTGACCCCGAGCGTCCGCTCGATCTTCGGGATATCCGGCGTCTGCACGAACGCCACGTACGAAGCGTCGTTCAGCTTCATGAAGCCGTGCCAGGCGCCCTCGACACCGTGCATCCAATAGAGCGCGACGAGCTCCATGCCGAGCACGTCCGTGAAGAACTCGATCTGCTTCTTGATGTCGGCGGTTCCGATGGCCAGGTGATGGACGCCGTTGGTCAGGCCCATGGGGGCTCCTCTCTGTCTAGTCTTGCGAGTTGAGTTGGATCGAGACGGGCTCGTCGAAGTCGAGCCCGGCCAATTCGCAGCCGCGACGGAAGTCGCGGATGTGGCGCGCCATCCAGTCGCGAGCGACCTCGACGTCCCCGCTGCGAAGCGCTTCGAATACGTTCGTATGCGCCTCGAGCAATCGCTCGCCCGGGCCGATCTTGCGAATCACCGTCCCGTAGGCCGGGAAGAGCAGCGCGCCGAGGGGCTCTCGCGCCAGGAGCAGCGCGCGATTTCCCGAGGCACGCGCGACGAGGTCGTGAAACTCGACATCTGCCTCGACCAATGCGCCGGGGTCGGGGAGGCAATCGGCGGTCCGGCCGAGGTTCGCTTCGATCGCCTCGAGGATGGCGTCGTCCGCTTTGCTCGCTGCGAGCGCGGCGGCCTCGGGTTCGAGCGCCATATTGAGCTCCCACAGCTCTCGGTACGAGATGCGGTGCAGCACGATCGCGTCGTGCATCGCGTCGCGAACGACCCGTGGCGAAGGCGCCGTCACCATCATCCGGCGGCGCGCACCGCGCTCGACGAGCCCCGTCGTCTCGAGCGCGCGAAACGCCTCGCGGACGGTCGGACGCGTCACACCGAGCTGTTCGGCAAGGTCGATCTCGGAGGGAAGCAACTCTCCCGGGGCGAGGTCCCCGTCGAGGATCTTCTTGCGTACCGCCTCCTCGACGACGCGGTAGGCCGGTGCCCTCTTGAGGGTCTCGAACGCACTCGTCGCCATGGTCAGCCTCTCTCCCGCAACAGGTTTCGCCGGATCTTTCCGGTGACGGTCTTGGGGAGTTCTTCGCAGAATGAGATCGCGCGCGGATACTTGTACGGCGCGGTCGTTTCCTTCGCGTGGCGTTGCAGCTCGCCAACGAGATCGTCGCCCGCGACGTACGCTTCGCTCAAGACGACCCACGCCTTCACGAGCTCACCGCGCTCGTCGTCGGGCACGCCCACGACCGCGCACTCCTGCACCGCGTCATGCCGGGAAAGCGCGTTTTCGACCTCCTGGGGGCTGATCCGGTAGCCCGACGAGTTGATGATGTCGTCGGCGCGCCCCGTATAGAAGACGTATCCGTCGTCGTCGATCTCGACGTTGTCGCCGGTCGCGAACCAGTCCACGCCGCCGAGGGCGATCTGGGACGAGGCCGTCCGATCGGGATCGTCGCGATAGCCGAGCATGAGCTGCGGATTCGGGAGCTTGATCAGGAGCTCCCCAGCGCCCACCTCGGCGAGCTTCTCGTCGGGCGTCCGGACGGCGACGTCCACGCCGGGGAGCGGCAGGCCCATCGAGCCGGGCTTCACTTCGCGCCCCGGACGATTCGTGACCGTCATCAGCGTCTCGGTCTGTCCGTAGCCGTCGAGCACGGTCGTGCCGGTCAGCTCGCGCCAGCGCTCGATGATCTCGGGGTTCACGGACTCCCCCGCCGAGACGGTCGAGCGCAGCCTGCTCAGATCGAACTTCGACGTGTCTTCGAGCACGAGCCGACGCAGTTCGGTGTTGGCCGCGCAGAAGACCGTGACTTCGTAGCGCTCGAGGAGCTCGAGTCGCGCACGGGCGTCGAAGGGACCGTCGTAGAACAGGACCGACGCGCCGCGGCTCCAGGGGCCGAACAGAATGCTCGTCCCCGCCTTCGACCAGCCGGTATCGGCGGTGCACCAGATTCGATCGTCTGGGCCGAGGTCGAGCCAGTGTTCGGCTGAGCTCTCCCAGGCCCAGAGCGCCCGAGCTGCATGCGTCACGCCCTTGGGCGACCCGGTGGATCCGGACGTGTAATAGAGGATGGCAGCGTCTTCGGCGGCAACGCGCGCGGGCGCGAACTCCGCCGATTGCGCTTCGGACTCGGAGACCGAAGTCCAACCCAGGGGGGCCTCGCCGACGCAGACGCGCGCGGAGAGACCCGCGATGTCGTCGAACTTTCCGGTTTCCGCCGCCGTCGTGATGACGCCCTTCGCTCCCGCATGCTCGGCGCGATAGGCGAGATCCGAGGCGGTCAGCATCGTGATACAAGGAATCGGAACCGCGCCCATCCGCGTGGCAGCGACCATCGCGATCTGCCACTCGGGGATCCGCGGGAGCATCACGATCACGCGGTCGCCCTGCTCGATCCCCTGTGCGGCGAGCAGGTTGGCCAGCTGCGCGGCGCGCTTCGAGATCTCGGCGAAGGTGAAGCGCTGCTCGCTGCCCGTGGCGTCGACGGCAATCAGGGCGAGCCTGTTCGCGTCGTCGGCCCAGCGGTCGACGACGTCGGCGGCGAAGTTGAACTCCGCCGGAATCTGCCATTCGAAGACTGAATCCACCCGCGAATGCTCCTTCCGGTTGCCTACGAAGTATTATTATATGACAATAGGTCCGCCAGGGGAACCCTCCATGATCCGACCTCGCAGCTTCGAAAACCTCCGCCTCGATCGCGTGCACCTCGGACTCACGCTGGCTGACGCCTTGCTCGCAGAGGTCGAGGAGCGATCCGCGGATCGCGTCGCGATCGTGGCCTCGAAATCACTCAGCAGCGGTACGCCGGTCATCAGCGACCTCGAATCCGCGCTCGGCACCCGATTCGCGGGCTGCTTCGACGAGACGCGCGAGCACGTGCCGCGGGATGGCGTCATCGCGCTCGCCCGCTTCCTTCGCGACCAACGCGCGGACCTGGTCGTCACGGTCGGTGGGGGCACGCCGATCGACACGGTGAAGATGGCGCTCCTCTGTCTCGCCGAGGACCTTCGCGAGCCGGCCGAGCTCGAACCGTTTGCCATCTCGGTCCGTGAGGACGGGTCGCGATACACGCCGGCCGTCGGCGCTCCGCCGCTCCGGCAGATCGCAGCGCCGACCACCCTCTCCGGTGCCGAATTCAGCGATCTCTCCGGCTGCGTCGATCCTGCGACGCAAACGAAGCAGCTCTTCTCGGGCCGAGAGATCGGTCCCGCCGCCGTGGTGCTCGACCCCGGGATCACGCTCACGACACCGATGACGCTCTGGCTTTCGACGGGTGTGCGCGCGATCGACCACGCCGTCGAAACCCTGTGTTCGACGACGCCCGAGCCCGTCGCCGATGCGGGCGCGCTGGAGGCGCTTCGCCTGCTCGGCCGCTCGCTCCCTGCGACCGCGGCGGAGCCGACCGACCTCGAGGCCCGCCTCGAGAGTCAGATGGGCGTCTGGATGGCCTGCGCCGGAGTGAACCGCGTGGCCTACGGCGCGAGTCACGGCATCGGCCATCAGCTCGGCGCCGTCTCTGGCGTGCCGCACGGTTTCACGAGCTGCGTCATGCTGGCGCACGTCCTCGACTTCAACGCGACGCACACCCACGAGGCGCAGGCGCGGATCGCCGCCGCGCTCGGCCATCCGAAGGCGAGCGCGGGCGACGCCATGCGGGCGGTCGTCGAGCGACTCGGCCTCCCCACGCGCCTTCGCGACGTCGGCGTCGAGCGAGATCATTTCGACGCGATCGCGTCCGGAGCGATGTCGAACGCGTTCGTTCGCGCGAACCCGCGCCCCATCGAAGCCCCCGAGCAGATCATCGAGATCCTCGAGGGCGCCTACTAGCAAGACTCCGATTCACAAAGGACGATTGAAATGAAGATCGAATCCCATCTCCTGAACGAAATCTACGCCCACGTGTACCGAGGCGACGACCCGAAGTACGCGATCGTCATCTCCCACGGGCTCGGCGGACACGGCGGCATCTACGATGGCTTCTGCGCGCACCACGCCGCGAAGGGCGCGGAGCTGTGGAGCTACGACGCCCCCGGCCATGGTCGCTCGACGCCGAACCAGCCGCGCGGGAGCTGGACCCTCGAGGCGTGGGCCCAGGCCAGCCGCGATTGGGCCGCCCACATCAAGGCCGAGACCGGCCTGCCGGTCTTCCTGCTCGGCTCGAGCCTCGGCGTCGCCGCCGCCACCTCGGCGATCGACTCGCCCGACATCGCCGGCGTGATCTGCATGGGTTCGGTCGCGATCCCCAGCAGTCCCCTGGTCGCCGCGCAGGGAGAGGTCTTCCGAAGCCCCGACGTCATCAAGCTGCTCGAGCAGATGGGCCGCGCCGCCCAGCTCGACATCGAGAAGTTCTTCAACTTCGACGAGGACTACGGCTACGCGGGTGCCGGTCAGCAGAAGAAGCTGGACCCGCACAACACCTGGAGCTACGACCTCGCGAGCTGGGCCTCGATCTTCCAGTACGAAGCGCCGGTTCCCGTCGCCGACAACGCCAAGCCCATCCTCATGACGGCGGGCGACAAGGATCCCAACTTCCCGCCGACCCTCATCGAGGCGGTGGCGAAGACGATCGGCGGTCCGGTGCAGGTCGAGATCCTCGAGGACGCGGCACACCAGCTGATGCTCTTCGAGACCGAACGGTACTCGACGCTCGTCCACGACTTCTGTCTCGCGAACATCTGAGGTCGACGATGCCTGGAATGGACGCGACTGACGAGATGTTCGACCTGCGGATCTCGGCCGAGGCCCGCCCTCTGCTCGACAAGGTGAAGGCCTTCGTCGCGGAAGAGGTCGAACCCATGAGCGAGGAGTACGAGCGGCTCGGCCGCGCGAACCCCGAGCGCTGGACCTGGGCCCCCGGCCAGCTGGAGCTCCTCGACGCGACCAAGGCGAAGGCCAAGGAGCTCGGCCTCTGGAACTTTTTCCTGCCGGACGCCAAGACCGGCAAGGGGCTCAGCAATCTCGACTACGCGTACATCGCCGCCGAGCTCGGCAAGAACCCGCTCGCCGCGGAATGCGTGAACTGCAACGCGCCCGACACGGGGAACATGGAGGTGCTCGAGATCGCGGGCACGCCGGAGCAGAAGAAGCAGTGGCTCGACCCCCTGCTGAATGGCGACATCCGCTCGGCCTATCTCATGACGGAGCCCGACGTCGCGTCGTCCGACGCGACCAACGTGGCCTGCCGCGCCGAGCTCGATGGCGACGAGTGGGTGATCAACGGTGAGAAGCACTGGATCACGTCGGCGGGCGACTCGCGCTGCAAGATCATGATCGTCATGGTCCGCACGGAAGAAGAAGGCCCGAAGCACGCGCGCCACTCGCAGATTCTCGTTCCCACCGATACGCCTGGCTTCGAGGTCGTCGAGCCGTTGTCGATCTTCGGCTACGACCACGCGCCCACGGGCCACATGCACGTCCGATTCACCGATTGCCGCGTCCCGGCCGAGAACATCCTGCTCGGCCCCGGCCGCGGCTTCGAGATCTCGCAGAAGCGCCTCGGCCCGGGCCGCATCCACCACTGCATGCGCTCGATCGGCTCCGCCGAACGCGCAATCGAGCTGATGGTGAAGCGCGGCGTCACGCGCAAGGCGTTCGGGACGGACCTCGCCCGCCTCGGCAAGAACACCGAGCTGATCGCGAACGCCCGCATCGAGATCGAAGCGATGCGGCGCATGGTGCTCACGGCCGCGCGCGCCATGGACGTGCTCGGCAACAGCGAGGCACGCGTCTGGGTGAGCGCCGTGAAGGCGATGGTCCCGGAACGTGTAGCGACAATCATCGACCAGGCGATCCAGATCCACGGCGCCGCAGGATTGTGTCAGTGGACGCCGCTCGCGAGCGCCTACGCCGACCAGCGCTGGCTGCGATTCGCGGACGGACCCGACGAGGTCCACCGCTTCGTCGTCGGGCGAGCGGAAATTTCGCGCTGGGTAGAAGACGGTGCGAGCGACTACGACCCGAAGGCGAGTCACCAGGCCCGGATGGCCTGAGGATCCGCGATCGGCCAATTGCGGCCGCAGAACGCGCCAGGACGCACTCGAACACGCCCATGACGGCCGAGCCCTCCGCCCCTACCTTGAACGCAAGGAAACCGGAGGACCCTGCATGGCGACCGCGATCGAACTGGACCAGCTCGACTTCATCGAGCCCGACGGCTTCGTCGAGCGAGGCTATCCGCACGACGTCTGGACGCGCATGCGCGCCGAGGACCCCGTCCACTGGTTCGATCGCAGCGAGGGCCACGACTTCTGGGCGCTGACGAAGCACGAGGACATCGTCTGGGTCAGCAAGCGCCCCGAGCTCTTCATCAGCGACCCGACCCTCGTCGTCCAGACGACGCTGCCCGAGGACGGGCAGGACCAGATCCCGAAGAACCTGATCCAGTTCGATCCGCCCAAGCACGGGATCCAGCGCAAGCTGATCAGCAAGGGCTTCACGCCGCGCGCCCTTCGGCGCTTCCACGCCGACATCGAACGCATCGCGAAGGGCGTCGTCGACGACCTCTTCGAGGAAGGCGACGAGGGCGAAGCCGACTTCGTCGAGCGGATCGCCGCCCCTCTCCCGATCGCGGTCATCGGCTGGCTGCTAGGCGTGCCGGAGCCCGATTGGCAAAAGCTCTTCCACTGGACGAATCGGATTCTCGGCTCCAGCGACGAGGAGTACGTCGACGAAGGCAAGAGCGTCGTCGAGACGGTCGTCGCCGCACAGACCGAGCTCTTCACCTACTTCTCGGACCTGGTGGCCAAGAAGAAGGCCGACCCCAAGGACGATCTCGTGACCCTCTTCGCCTTCGCCGAGGTGGAGGGCAAGAAGCTGTCCGACGTCGAGATCCTGGTCTGGTGCCTGTTGATCGTCGCCGCGGGCAACGAGACGACGCGCAACGCGACGAGCGGCGGCATGCTGGCGCTGATCGAGCATCAGGATCAGATGCGGCGGCTCCAGGCCGACCCCGGGCTGCTCAAGAGCGGGGTCGAGGAGATCCTGCGCTGGACGAGCCCGATCATCCATTTCGCGCGAACCGCGACGGCGGATGCGGAGATCAAGGGACGCAAGATCAAGGAGGGGGACACCCTCGCCCTCTTCTACCCCTCGGCGAACCGTGACGAGGAGATCTTCGAGGCGCCCTTCGAGTTCCGGGTCGACCGCAACCCGAATCGCCATCTGGCCTTCGGGATCGGCGAACACTTCTGCGCCGGCGCGCACGTCGCGCGCCTCGAGATCGAGTACGCCCTCCGGTTCCTGTTGCCGCGCATCGAAGAGATCGAGCTGGCGGGTCCGCCGGATCGCCTCCACTCGAACCTCATCGTCGGGTTCAAGCGCCTGCCGATCCGATACAAGCTCCGCGCGAGCGCGTAGGGCCGGACGATGACGACCCCGACCGAGCACTACGACGCCATCGTCATCGGCGCGGGCGTCAGCGGCATGTACGCGCTTCACCACCTGCGCGGGATGGGTCTCTCGGTTCGCGCGTACGACGGCGCGCCCACGGTCGGCGGGACCTGGTGGTACAACCGCTATCCGGGCGCGCGGGTCGACGGTCCGAGCGCCCCCCTGTATGGCTACACGTTCTCCAAGGAGCTGGTGAACGAGTGGGAATGGACGGAGACCCAGGCTACCCAGTCGGACGTCCTTTCGTATCTCGAGCACTTCGCCGACCGCTTCGACCTGCGTCGTGACATCCAGCTCGAGACGTGGGTCACGGACTCGCGCTATGACGAAGCGACCCAGCGCTGGATGATCGAGACCGACCACCGCGACTGCGTCACCGCGACGTTCGTGATCTGCGCCGTCGGCGCCCTCTCCGCGCCGAACAAGCCCGATATTCCCGGGATCGACGATTTCGAAGGCGAGTGCCTGCACACGGGCGACTGGCCTGACGAACCCGTCTCGTTCGCGGGCAAGCGCGTCGGCGTGATCGGCACCGGCTCCTCGGGCATCCAGGTGATCCCGGAGATCGCCAAGGAGGCCGAGCACGTCACCGTGTTCCAACGCACGGCGCAGTTCACCGTCCCCGCCCGCAACCGCGCTCTCACCCAGGAGGAGATCGTCGCCGTCCGAGAGAACTGGGACGAAGTCAGGGGCGGAATGGTCGCCGCCCCGCCGCCGGACGCGGTGCTCCCGATGATGCCGGGCAACGGGCGATCGGCGTTCGACGAGACGCCGGAGCAGCGACAGGCCCTCTACGAAGCGCTCTGGGCACAAGGCACCCTGGGCTTCGTCTACGGCAACTATCCCGAGCTGCTGGTCGACGAAGAGATCAATCGCGAAGTGGGCGCGTTCCTGCGCGGCAAGATCGGCGAGATCGTCGACGACCCGGCGACGGCCGAGAAGCTGATGCCCGACCACTTCTACGGTACGAAGCGCCCGATCCTCGACGATGGCTACTACGCCACGTACAACCGCGACGACGTGAAGCTGGTGGACCTACGCCAGGACCCGATCGAGGCGATGACGAAGACGGGTGTGCGTACCGCGACGGGCGAGCACCCGATCGACATGCTCGTGCTGGCGACGGGGTTCGACGCGATCTCGGGTTCGATGCTTCGCCTCGATCCCAAGGGCCGCGGCGGTCTCAGCCTGAAGGAGAAGTGGGCGAGCCAGTTCCACAACTATCTCGGCCTGATGGTCAGCGACTTCCCCAACCTCTTCATGATCCACGGCCCCGGAACGCCAGGCGTGCTCTACCTGATGCCCCTCGGCGCGGAGCTCGAGACGAAGTGGATCGGCGACTGCGTGACGCACCTGCGCGAACAGGGAATGGGGGCGGTCGAGCCGACACACGACGCCGAGCTGGCGTGGGACGAAGAGGTCACCGAGCTCGCCAACCGCACGCTCTTCCCGCGCACGGACTCCTGGTACACGGGCGCGAACATCGAGGGCAAGTCCCGGCACTTCGCGGTTCACCTGGGTGGTCCGGCGTATTTCCATCGGATCGAGGAGATCGCGGCAAAGGGGTATCCAGGGTTCGAGTTCGAGGCGAAAGGTTCTCGCGGCTCGAGCGTGTGAGCTAGCCTGTCGGCCCACGGAACCTCCGAAGGTAGTCAGAGTGGCTGAACCGTTGACGGACATCGCGCGCAAGATATCGAGCGCCCCCTGGAACCGTCCGGGCACCGACAAGACCTGGGTCTTGAATGCGATGGCGCAGGCGCTGAAGTTCAAGCGCGAAGTCGCGCAAGCGAAACGTGTCGACCGGCGATAGCGGATTCGCGCGGGCACTGGCGGCGCTCTCGGAGTCGGACGTGGACTTCGTGATCGTGGGTGTCGGCGGGATCAACTTCTATGCGCGCACCCCGTCGGAAGCGTTCTCCACGCTGGATCTCGACGCCCTGCTCGCGCCGAGCGCGACCAATCTGGGGCGCGCGCTTCGCGTACTGACCGAACTGGGATACGCCTTCGAGGCTGGCGGCGAGCCGTTCATAGACGTGGAGGACGAGGTCATCCTCGCGAGAGTCATCGAGAATGGCGCGAGCATTTCGGCGATCCACTCCGAGGACGGGCAGATCGATCTCCTCACTTCGATCTCCGCGTTCGACTACGCGGCGCTGTCGACCGATGCGTCCGAATTCGAGGTCGCAGGGGCATCGGTGCAGGTCGGGCGGCTGGACAAGCTGCTCCGATCGAAGGAAGCCAGTGGTCGACCAAAGGATCTCGAGTTCCTGCGGGCCTTCCGGGCATCGAGATCAGAAGACTGAGTCCCTGACGATGTCGACGTCTCGCGAGGCCAATCGAATACGAGCTCCCTTCCAGGGCGCCGGGGCACGCCTCGGACGGGCGAAACCGGCGGTTGGCAGCCATTCTCTCCCCGACCTGGGTTGGCTGCTGATCGGCTCGCAAGAAGAAGGCACCCCGCGATGACGACCACACAGACGTTCATGGACGACCAGGCGGTCATCGAGCGCATCCTCTCGCACGTACGCGACGGCACGACCGATCTCGGCGACGAAGTATGGCGCGAGCCCGTCGAGAACTACCGGAACGAGAAGCGCTTCCAACGCGAGCTCGCGCTTCTGCGCAGACACGCCGTGCCGTTCTGCCCCTCCGCCGCGCTCCGCGACCCCGGCGCCTACGTGGCACGGATCGCGGCCGGGATCCCGATCCTCGCCGTGCGCGGGGACGACGGAATCGTTCGGGCCTTCCGCAACGCCTGCCGCCATCGAGGCACCGAGGTGGCGAGCGGCTCGGGCTGCGCGCGGACATTCGTCTGCCCTTACCACGGGTGGACCTATGGACTCGAAGGAGAGCTGAAGCGGATCCAGCACGAAGACGGTTTCCCCGACGTCGACAAGGCCTCACACGGCCTCGTCCCGGTCCGGGCCGAGGAGCGGTCGGGGATCGTCTTCATCACCCAGGACCCGCCTGCGCAGCACAAAAACGACGGAGAGGCACTGCCCGACCTGATCGCCTCAGACCAGGACCTGATCGACGCACGCGACAGCGATGCCGAGGTCAACTGGAAGGTCTCGATCGAAGGGGCGATCGAGGGCTATCACATCCGCTTCGGCCACCCGGACACGTTCTACCCCTACGGATATGACAACCTGAACGTCGTCGAGCACTGCGGTCGTCACAGCCGTGTGACCTACCCCTTCAAGCGGATCGAGAAGCTGGCCGACATACCTGCGGACGAGCGCAGCATCGAAGGCCGCGTCACCTACGTCTATCACCTGTTCCCGAACGCGCTCGTGACCGTCCTGTCTCATCACACGATCCTCGTCGTGTTCGAGCCCATCTCGCCCGGTCGCACGCGAAGCGTCGCCTACTCCCTGGCGCACACAGGTGGCGACCCGGCCGCTGCAGAGACCGCGACGCGCGACTCGGCGTTCGTCCGTCAGACGGGAGCGCCCGAGGACCTCGCGCTCGCGGAGAGTGTCCAGCGGAACGTCGCGAGCGATGCGAACGAGTTCTTCACATTCGGACACTTCGAGAGCGCGATCGTCCACTTCCACCGGAACCTCCGTGAGGCGCTGGAGCAGGTGGAGCGAGGCGACTCGACAAGCTGACCGTTGGGGAGCGCTCGACGGCTCGATTCTCAAGACTTCACGATCGGAGGAATTCATGACCGAGGCCGGAAGGACAGAGGACATCGTCCAGAGCACGCTCAGCGAAGCGTGGGACCTCTTCAAGAACGACCTCGCGTTGTGGATCGTCGCCGGGCTGATCCTGGTCGTCCTCTCGGCCGTCAGCCTGGGAATTCTCTCCGGCCCGATGACGGTCGGCTTCGTTCAGATCGTCGAGAGACGCCGACGAAACGAGCCTGCCTCGGCCGGCGACATCTTCGACGGCTTCTCGCATTTCGGGGCCAGCCTGATCGCCTTCTTGCTGATCGGCGTCGGCGTCTTCATCGGATCGCTCCTGCTGGTCCTCCCCGGTCTGCTCTTCGGCCTCGCGATGGCGTTCTCGTTCCATGCGATCGCGATCGACGACGAGGACGCGATGGGTGGGATGAGTAGGAGCTTCAACTCGATCAAGGAGAATCCTGTCCTCGCGGCCGTCTTCCTCGTGATCTCGCTCGTGCTCAGCGGGATCGGTGGGGCGGTCGTCTTCGGAACGCTCGTGACCCTGCCCTTCACGCTGGTCCTGATGACCCTCGCCTATCATCACCTGTCGGAGCCCTCAGAGACGATCCAGGGCTGAGATCAGGTCGAGCATCTCGTCCGTACAGCGCCGCCAGGATCGTTCGGCGGCGAATCGCCGGTAGGTCTCTCGCTGACTCGCGCCCAGTTCGCCTGCTTCGACCCTCGCCATCGTCCCGATCAACAACTGCTTGTAGGCCTCGCCGTCGCAGTGGCGATCGATCGAATCGAGACTCGGCGCGTCCGGATGAACGGTTTCGTTCAGGGCCGAGTGGCGATTGACGACGGGAATCGCGCCGGCCGCTTGCGCCTTGATCGCTGAAATACAATAGGTCTCCAAGCGATTGCAGGGGTACGTCCAGAGGGACGCTTCCTCGAGCATTCTGGCCAGGCGCTGATGTCCGATTGCCCGTGCTCGGTCACTCCGTGCGGCTCGAGCGCGACGATCAGGCACCTGGCGCGCGGTCGATCATGTCGAACACGCCGATACGCTCTGCGAACTTCCAGCCGTCCGCGGTCCGAACGAACTTGTCCCTGTAGTGTCCCACGACGGCGGGCATCGAGGCGGGAGTCTGGTCCGTGCCGTCGTCCGACTTCGCTCGATACACGGTGAAGTAGGCGACGCCGCTGGCCGAGTTCTCGTCGATGACGTCGATCAGAATATTCGTCGTGACGTGCCGCCGCAGCGGATCGACCGGGGTCTTCTTCACGCCGATTCTCATCTCTTCACGGGAGCTCACGGTTTGCCCCCCGACGTCGAACACGCATTCTTCGGCGAATAGATCCGCGAACCGATCGTAGTCCCGAAAGTCGACCAGATAGGCGTATTCGTTGACCACTCGGATACACGCCATCTCGATCGCGAGACGCTCTGCTGTGTCCATCCTCACCCCCGACGTTTCGTGCTTCGCGCCCCGGATTCCAGGCCGTCCCGCCGTCGCGCGCACGAACGCATGCCCACTGCGACAAGGCGTTCAGCATCGCCGCAGCGAACCTCCACGCTACCTGAACTCGAAGGTGATTCACCGTTGCACCGCGGCAAAGACAGTCGATCGGCGATCGGCGCCCCCCTCGCGGCCATTTCCTTACAGTGACATCCTCCCCCGGCAAAGCCGGGGGCATCCAGGTGACCCGCTCAAAGCGGGATTGACGGGAAGGCTACCGCCTTCCCTTGGGCCGCCTTACAGGCGGCGGGCGGTCAGTCGAACTTCAACTGATCCTGCCTGCGGTCCTCGATCTCCTGGTGCTGGATGTAGTTCCGGATCACGTCCTCGTCTCGACCTACGGT
>Ga0209992_10000405_pt1 | contig 58680 bp, 48 predicted proteins | sample 2SBtaG_2_FD_182564 | JGI IMG/M metagenome (GOLD analysis project Ga0209992, IMG submission 182564) | Deep subsurface microbial communities from Kolumbo volcano to uncover new lineages of life (NeLLi) - 2SBTROV12_ACTIVE470 metaG (SPAdes)... | ecosystem: Environmental > Aquatic > Marine >... | reverse complement strand
CGTAATCGCGGCGTGTTACCGCAGGTATAGTGGTTCTACATCAAGGTGACACAACAAAGAGTACGGACATTTTAAACTCGCCCTTCGGGAAGGTCTGGCAAGCTTCCTAGCTTCATTCTGGGAATTTAAAAGGGAACAGCCATTCCTGCATTCCCACGCTTCGCTAGGAAACTTGCCAGCACCTTCTGAGTGGGCAATTATCTATGCGGACTGGTATTATGCTACACTTCGCGACTTTATTCTTCTTGCAGCAGAAACCGGTGTTCTCTGCGCGCTTTTTTGTTTTTTTGATTTTACTTATTGAGGGACACAGACGCTTTGAACGCTTTGGAATTACGCGCCGCGCTTGCACTTGCCTCCGTTTACGTTTTACGCATGATGGGGTTGTTCATGGTTATGCCAGTTTTGGCGGTTGCTGCTATGGACTACCCTGACTATTCTCCGCTATTGGTGGGGCTTGCCGTGGGGGGATATGGTCTAACGCAGGCCGCGCTTCAAATTCCCATGGGCATGATGTCTGATAAATGGGGGCGCAAACCTGTCATTTTGTTAGGGCTTGCCGTATTTGCATTGGGAAGCTTTGTGGCCGCGAATGCCGACAGTATGGTCATGATGATTGTAGGGCGTATTCTTCAAGGTGCGGGAGCCATTGCAGGTGCAATAATGGCACTTGCTACCGACGTAAGCCGCGAAAGTCAGCGGGCTAAAGTATTAGCCATCATAGGAATCGCCATTGGCTTTTCGTTCTATTTGGCCGTTATTTTAGGGCCACTTATTGCCAACAGCTATGGCCTTGCAGGCGTTTTCGGCATTACTGGCATCTTGGCCATTCTATGCATGCCGCTGGTTAAATGGGTTGTCCCAAACGGTGTACAGCTGAGCAGTGGCGATACACTTCCACAAAAAGACCAGCTGAAGCGCTTGATCTTCTCTTCTCAGTTATGGCGTTTGAATATCAGCGTGATGATTTTACACATGATGATAACGCTGCTTTTCGTGCAGCTTCCGGTAACGCTGCTAAATTTCGATATGGCGTTAGACAGCCATTGGACCGTTTATTTACCTGTACTAGGCGCATCCATTGTTGGCCTTATTATAATGATGGGGATGGCAAGGGGGCGAACGCCTAAATCGCTGCTTGTCACAGGTGTAGTGTTAATGGGTGGCGCATTTTTAGCGCTTAGCTTGGAAGACCACAGCTGGTGGTGGGTGACGGCAGCGGTCGTGCTGTTCTTTACTGGCTTTAATTACTTAGAAGCGAATTTTCCTGCGTTGGTGTCGAGCATTGCGCCGGCGGGGCAAAAAGGAACGGCCATGGGGCTTTACGCCAGTTTCCAGTTTTTTGGTGCATTTTTGGGAGGCGTAATATCTGGTTTGGTTACTGATATTTGGTCTCAAGACATCGCCTACGGTATTGGCGCTGCCAGCACATTGCTTTGGCTCTTCATCATTTTTGGGGTGAAGGAAGCGAGCCGTGTTAAGCGTGTGATGATGAACGGTGAGTTTGATAATTCAAATATCTCCAGCATCGAAGCAGAACTAATGCGAGTACCAGGTGTACTAGAAGTGACATTAAACAGTCAAAATAACGCGGTATACCTGAAAGTTGATCGTGATTTTGATGCGGTCAAAGCGCGAGATGTGTTGTCAGCGTAAAAAGCAGTGCATTAAAAACCAAAATAGGTTTGCACCACAAGATTTGTTAAAAAGGAAGGGAGCACCATGATTGACCTAAGTAGTTATAAAGCCATCATTTTTGACATGGACGGCACCTTGGTCGATTCAATGGGCGCACATATTGATGCGTGGCAGCTTACGTGTGACGCGTTCGACTACCCCTTCGACCGAGACTATCAATATAGTTTAGGTGGCGTTCCTACCTTTGAAACCGTACACCTCATGAATGCCAAGTATGGCAAAAGCCATGATCCTGCAAAGGTTGCTCTATATAAAAAACAGGCTTTTGAAGGGCTGGATCATGTGCCAAGACTTATTCAAGATACCCTGGACGTGTTTAATCACTATAAGGGAAGCGTACCCATTGCTGTGGGGACAGGCTCAGATAGGCAGCACGCGCAAATGGTGTTAAATGAGCATGGCTTACTCGCCCAGTTATCGGCGTTGGTAACCGCAGATGATGTAAGCAAAGGCAAACCACATCCTGAAACCTTTTTACGTGCTGCGGAATTAATGGGCGTTGCACCACAGCATTGTGTGGTGTTTGAAGATACCGACATGGGCCGAAAAGCGGCCGTTGACGGTGGCATGGCGTGCTTTATGGTCGATAATACGCGGCTTATCTACTGAATCTTAGTCCGATTGAAAGTTCGAGCTTAGCGCTTACGCTCACTCAATCGCGTTCACTCTATAATTTCTTAAGCTTATACCGCCTCTAGTTCGCTTAGCGCATTTTTGCAATTGTGTAACAGTGACGACTTTATACGTTTGGTGGCATCATCAATGGCGGTTTTCATGGCATCGATAGCAATCTGATTGCTCTCTTTTTCACCGACACTGGCGTTTACATTCACGCTTTGCCCTTTGAAGGTGGTGGCCGGTGAATACTCATCTGCATAGTCAGGCTTGTACTTAACCTTAAGCACCACAGTGGCAACCATATTACTTCCTAAGCTCTTTATAAATGCGCGATTTAGTACTACTTTAACGCTATTGGCTGCTTCAATATCTGGGCTAACATTCATCGCTTCTAAGCTTTGCTGTAACAGTGAATAGAGCGTGTCTTCTATTCCATTACTGCTTCTAACGAGCAAGTCTTTACTCGACCGTATGTCGATTAATTCTGCCAAGTTAATTGGACAAGCTTTCGCTTTAGACATGGTTAGCTGATAGTCTTTTCTCTGCGACGCAGGAATTAATGATGAATCAAGCTCGGGTGGCGTAGACTCGCAGGCAATAAGCAAGGGTAGGGCACAGCAGGCAACAATAAGTCGAGCTGGTGATGTAGCGTAAGACATGGAAAATGTTCTACTTTTCATTAAATTATTTTTGTTTTATGCAGATAAATTATGCAAGTAATATTGTCTTTAGTATAAGAAAGTTTGTATCGCTAAGAAACAGAACAACTGTTGCAAACTGTTACAGCTTGTTTAGCATAGGTGAGGGACTGTTGATCAGCGACACAACCATTACACCTATATAACCTGAATTTAAATTTCGCCATAACCATTCAACACGGACAGTTCTTTAATGATGAGCTTAAAAAACGCGGTAATCAGTGTAGTTGCAAGTGTGTCACTTATTGGGTGTGCAATTAACGTGTCCCCTTCGGCCTTCTTTCATCAAGACTCTCAACAACAGCCCATTGATACCACTAAGCTACATGCTGCCATTCAAAACGATAAAACTGCTGCGGGTATTACCCGTATTGAAGTAAAAAACAAAGAGGGCCTTACCCTTCGAGGTGTTGCGGTTTCTTATCCCAACCCTATCGTTAATATTGTGTTTTTTGCCGACAATCGCATGCCGATAAGTGAAAATAATAGCGTTATACATAGGCTAGGGAAGCTACCCGCAAATATTTTGTGGTTAGACTATCAGGGGGTGGGCGCTAGCGATAAAGCAGAAGACTTAAGCATTAACGCTATTAAACAAGATGCGTTAACCCAGTTTGACTATGTAGAAAGTGCATTCGACGCGTCTATTCCTACAATTGTTCACGGTCGAGGCATTGGCAGTTATTTCGCAAGCTATGTGGCCGCTAATCGGCGTATTGACGCACTAGTATTAGATGGCGCGTTTAATAATATTTCAGACTTAATTGCCAACATGGTACCAGGGTTTTCTAACTCGTTTACTAATATGAAGCTTCACGACGAAGTGCATAGCATGCAAATTGCGCCAATTCTGCGCCATTATGATGGCCCGCTTTGGTTGCTAGTAGGTGAAGACGATAAGATAACGCCTTATCCCATCAGCCAGCAGTTGCTAAAAGATGCATCAAGCAGCGAAAAGTATATTTCAGTTATTCCTAGCGCTACCCACAATGCAACGTTAAAAAGCGACTATTCCATTGAACAGTACCGCCAGTTTTTAGCTAGATTTACACAATAAAGAATTCCTTACTCGTTGTGGATAACTCGTGGAAAACCTTGTTGGTAAGTCTGTTAATAGCCATATAGAACAACTGATCACGATCTTAAAGGCTCTTTCTGGTCGGATCACGAAAAATCAGTTAAATCAAGCGCTGTAGAGCCATTGATGCTGATCTTAATATTGTTTGATCGTAAAGCCATACAGGATCAGGCAATTTTCCCCATTGGGGATAAAAGTCTGGAGCAAAACGATCAAGCAGTGATTTTTGTCAATACTTTACTGTCATAAAATTTTCAGAATACGGTTGAGCAGTATTACAACGAATTGCGATTAATCAGCCACCAAACCACGTAGAATTAGCTAAAAAAATACCCGCCGTCGGCGGGTATTAATAATTGCTATATAGCCATTGATAGGATGTGGTTTAAAAAGCTGTACCAGAACGTGTATTAAATTCTTATGATGGAGTCGCGTTTGACTACCGTTGGGGTATATTTAAATGTTAGGCCGTCTTCTGGCTTACTGCCCGATGCATATTTCAATGCGAGTTCAGCCGCTTTGGCTGCCATCATTTCCACAGGGTATCGAAGCGTGGTTAATTTAGGTCGGCAGTATTTAGCGAGCAATACGTCATCGTAACCCATTACCGACACTTGGTCGGGCACACAAATTCCATGGTCTTGCAACATTGTCATCGCCCCTGAAGCCATCGCATCGTTGTATGCTAACACGGCAGTAAATTGGGCGCCTGTGGCAAGCAAATTCTGCATCGCTAATTCACCGCCCTCCTGATCGGGGGTGGCATACTCAATCATACTCTCAGGCAAACTTAACTTTGCGTTGTCGACAGCGTTTCTAATACCTTCTAAACGGTGGTTAGGGTCGTCGATACGATATTGGCTACTAATTACTGCTAAATGCTTATGACCCTGACTAATGGCATATTCGGCCATAAGGCGGCCGCCTGTCACGTTATCTAGCCACACGCACCTATTTGCAATTTCAGGAATGTATCTATTTATCAGCACAAAGCCAGGGACTTGTTTAGCAAAGCCGATAAGCGTTTCATCATCTAGCGCTTTACTGTGAACAACCATGGCTTCTACGCGGTGTTCTAACAAGGTTTCAATAGCGCGAAGTTCGGTTTCTTTTTCTATGGAGCCCGCGCTCAACAATATTTGAACGTTGTTCTTTCGCGTTATCGACTCGACGCCGTGGGCGAGCATGGCAAAAAACGGATCGTGAAGTTCAGCGATGACCACACCTAGCGACGCACTGCGTTTTGTTACAAGCGCACGCGCATTAGCGTTGGGACGATATCCCATTTCTTCCATGATTTTTTTAACGCGCTTGCGTGTGTCATTGCCCACTTTCGGGCCATTATTAATAACCCTTGATACGGTAGCCAATGAGACACCCGCGGCTTGGGCTATATCTTTTATTGTTGCCATTTTCTTTTCAAACTTCGTTTTTATTGCATGGGGGCGACTAGGCCTAATAGACATAGCGTACAATATATTTACAAAAAAAGATAAACATCTCACTTAAGCAAATTTATAAATAATCGACGTTATTTGCGTTTGAAAGGGGCGAATTTATTTAATTTAAAGTGGTCCCACCTTTTATATTTATTCAGCTACACGCTATAAAATAGAACGGAAAACGTATAACCTCTCTGCGCTTTATTATTCAAATTCCACCGTTTGTATTTAAATAGGTGAGCCTAAGGCCTGTTCTCTAGCGCCTTAGTTGTGCAGATTAAGGTAAAAATATTGTTATGAAAATAAACGTATCTGTATTCGGTGAAGTAAACGGTAGCACGGTTAACGCTTTCACATTAAATAACGCCAATGGCATGTCTGTTACTTTGCTAAATTACGGCGGTATTATAAAAGACATCACTGTGCCAAATGCCGAGGGAAAACCAATACACTGTGTGCAGACCTTTGATACTTTGCAAGAGTACATCGACGACCCTAGCTATCGCAGCGCGATTGTAGGGCGTTATGCAAATAGAATAGGTCATGGCACCTTTTGCTTAAACGGTACGCAGTACACGCTGGATAAAAATGGTGGAGAGCACAACCTACACGGCGGTTTTGCTGGTTTTCACAAAAAAATATGGCAGGCAAGTACGAACGAGATAGACAACAGTGCTAGCGTAACCTTTAAACTGCACAGTCCTGACGGGGAAGGCGGTTTTCCGGGTAATGTGAAAGTTGAAGCCTGTTATACATTAAACAATAACAATGAACTTTCACTCGAACTTTCTGCTACGACAGACAAAGAAACCCCGTTGAGCTTTACCCAACACGCGTACTTTACCTTGAGTAATGACGATAAAGTGGGGAGTACCCTGCTACACATTGATGCTGAACAAGTGACTGATGCCGACAGCTCGCTATTACCGACCGGTAAATTAGTGGACATTGGCGGTACGCCATTCGATTTCTTATCACTAACCCCCATTGAAAAAAGAGCGAGTCAACAAGCATCGCATGCGTTGTTTGATATGGTTGGTGGGTACGATCATAACTACGTACTTCGTGCGGCAAAGGGTAGTGAACCCCAAGCCACTGTAATGGCGCCTGATACAGGTATTTCGATGGAGTTATTCACTACACTACCGGGCTTGCAGTTTTATACAGGTAGCCTTGAGAGTGATGAACAACTCGGCGCCCTGTGTTTAGAGCCACAACATTTTCCCGATGCGCCGAATAAGCCGGCTTTCCCTAACTGCTTCGTTAAGCCTGAGGAAACCTTTAAAGCCGCTATCCGCTATAAGTTTAGAGCCGGCTAATTCCGCTATACTAGCAAAAGAAAAATAATTGTTATTAATTTAACAATTATTTTTCTTTGTTACTTAATTGATAAACCGGAACGCATGCTATATTATTGTTAGGGTAAACGTTTAACCCTATTTTAAGTTGCGCACTAGAGCGTAGCTGGCCTATTTAGAGAGAGTGATTATGGGAACGCCTTTTGACCCTACAAACGATCCACATCGCCGTTACAATCCATTGTTGGGGGAGTGGGTGTTAGTGTCGCCTCACCGTGCTAAGCGTCCTTGGCAAGGGGCCTCAGAAGAGCCTAACAACGAACAAAAGCCGTCTTATGATCCAACGTGTTATTTGTGTCCAACCAATACGCGAGTAAACGGGGAAGTGAACCCTGAGTACAAAGGCACGTTTGTTTTTCAAAATGACTTTGCCGCACTTAAGCAAGACACAGAACAAGCTAGCGAGAAAAAGGGCCTATTTCAGTTTGAAACCGAACAGGGGTGTAGCCGTGTTATTTGTTTTTCACCTGACCACAGCAAAACACTGCCTGAGCTTACTGATGAAGAGCGAGTAGACGTAGTTAAAACGTGGAAAGCGCAAACTGCTGAACTAGGTAAGACCTATCGCTGGGTTCAGGTTTTTGAGAACAAAGGCTCCATGATGGGCTGCTCGAACCCGCACCCTCATGGACAAGTGTGGGCACAGCAACACATACCCACTGACCCTGCCAAGAAAGTATCGCAGTTAAAGCAATACTTCACTGAAAACGGCACGCCTATGCTTTTAGACTACGCAGAACAGGAAGTGGCGAAGCAAGCGCGTGTGGTTTGTCAGAATGACGATTGGGTTGTCGTTGTACCGTATTGGGCAGCGTGGCCTTTTGAAACGTTACTATTACCACGTTTCAACGTGCAATCCCTGCATAAACTATCTGATTATCAGTCGCTATCACTTGCCAAAATTATTGGTGAGATAACCGCAAAATACGATAATTTATTTGAGACGTCTTTCCCTTATTCAATGGGGTGGCACAGTGCGCCGTTCGATAATGATGAACACCAAGAATGGACGCTTCACGCGCATTTCTTCCCGCCACTTCTTCGTTCAGCGAGCGTGCGCAAGTTTATGGTTGGCTATGAAATGATGGCAGAGGCTCAGCGCGATTTAACGCCTGAACAAGCAGCAGACAGATTAAAAGCACTGCCTACAGTGCACTATAAAAAACGTGAGAAGACGAATGGATAACCAAGTACTTTCTTCAAAATTTGAAGCGCAGTATGGCGAAGCGCCGGCACTAGTCGCCCATGCGCCTGGCCGAGTAAACCTAATTGGTGAGCACACTGATTACAATGAAGGTTTTGTATTTCCAGCCGCTATTAATTTCGGTACTTGGGTTGCTGCATCTAAACGAAACGACAACGATATCTTGGTGACAGCCTTAGATTACGAAGGGCAGCAAAATCAATTTCCGTTGTCAGACATTCAGTACGATGAAGACCAAGGCTGGGCGAATTATGTTCGCGGGGTAGTGAAAGTGCTAAAAGAAGCGCTGCCAGATTTTGGCGGTGCTAACTTGCTGGTGACTGGCAATGTGCCACAGGGAGCAGGGTTAAGTTCTTCTGCGTCGTTTGAAGTGGCTATTCTAAAAGCCCTGAGCGCACTTTACGATCTGCCTCTTGATGGTGTGCAGGCCGCGCTGCTTGGTCAAAAAGCAGAGAATACTTTTGTGGGCTGTTCATGCGGTATTATGGACCAGCTAATTTCGGCAATGGGTAACGAAGGTAATGCCATGTTACTTGATTGTCAGTCGCTGGCCATTGAGCATTCGCCGCTGCCTGACTCACATCAAATCGTTATTATTAATTCAAACGTAAAACGTGGCTTGGTTGATAGTGAATACAACCTGCGTCGCGAGCAGTGCGAGCAAGGTGCATCTCTTCTTGGTGTGTCTTCATTGCGTGAAGCAACCATTGAAATGCTGGAAGAAGCCAAGCCGCATATGCCCGACGTGGTTTATCGCCGCGCAAGGCACATCATTACTGAAAATGCCCGTACCCTAACGGCAAGTCAGGCACTTAAAAGCGGTGACATTGAAACGGTAAGTAGCGCGATGGCACAGTCTCACGTGTCGATGCGTGATGACTTTGAAATTACCGTACCTCCTATCGATTATCTTGTCGAAATTATCGATGGCGTATTAGGTCAGACTGGAGGCGTGCGCATGACCGGTGGTGGTTTTGGCGGCTGCGTGGTGGCATTAGCGCCTACCGATAAAGTTGAAGCGGTTAAGCAAGTCGTTGCCGACAAGTATTTTGGTGAAACTGGCTATAACGCAGATATTTATGTGTGTACTGCGACACAAGGGGCCTTTGCTTAGTTCAATAGTCACATCGCGAAAACCATTTTTTAACGACAAACCCCTCCCTTTTAGCGAACACCCTATTCGTTAACATAGTTTGTGTCCCTTAAGCCGCATCTTTGGATTGCGGCTTTTTTTACATAATTTGCACATTTCTAGTTAAAAAAAGTAAACAAAGTGTGATACTAATAGAGCCCGCATACGCGAGATGCCTAAATTTACGTTTTTAGAACATAAATTATGCAAATAGCGTGTTGCGAACGCGCCTTTTAAAGGCGTGACACTGGTGTGGCAAAAACCAATAGAATAATAAAAACAATTTTTCACCTGTGTACCCTGCATAAAAATAATCGCCGCACCCAAAATAAAAACTTTGGGAAAAACTATGAAATTAGCATCAATAGATATCACATTATTTGTGGTATATGTCGTCGCGCTCGTTGGAATTGCGTGGTGGGTTTCTCGTGAAAAGCAGGGCCACCAAAAAGATACAAACGATTACTTTCTTGCAGGCTCAAGCTTACCTTGGTGGGCAATTGGCGCATCACTTATAGCGGCCAATATATCAGCCGAGCAAATCATTGGTATGTCCGGCTCGGGATATCAATTAGGCCTCGCCATAGCTTCTTACGAGTGGATGGCCGCCATCACGTTGCTTATTGTAGGTAAGTTCTTTTTACCGATTTTCTTAAAGCACAAGATTTACACCATGCCTCAATTTTTAGAGCAGCGCTACGACCATCGCGTGCGAAAAGTCATGGCTATCTTTTGGCTAGGCGTGTATGTCTTCGTAAACCTCACCGCTGTGCTTTGGCTTGGTGCCCTTGCCATTAACACCATCGCAGGTGTGGATATGATTTACGGCATGATGTTCCTTGGCCTTTTCTCGCTAACCTATTCCCTTTACGGCGGTCTTAAAGCTGTAGCCTTGACCGACATTATTCAAGTGGTTTTATTGGTACTGGGCGGTTTGTTCCTTTCATATACTGCGCTGAACTTAATCAGTGACGGCAATGGCGCTATTCAAGGGTTCGTCGATTTAACTAACAAGTTGCCAGAGAAGTTCGACATGATATTGTCGAAAGACAATCCGCACTATATGGATTTACCGGGTATTTCAGTGCTGGTAGGCGGTATGTGGATAATGAACCTGTCGTATTGGGGCTTTAACCAATACATTATTCAAAGAACGTTAGCCGCAAAAAGTGTACAGGAAGCACAAAAAGGGATTGCCTTTGCGGCTTTCTTAAAGCTGTTAATGCCGCTAATCGTAGTGCTACCTGGAATAGCTGCAGTACTTATCGTGCCTGACTTAGCTAAGCCAGATCAAGCTTACCCAAGCTTAATGACGCTTATGCCTGTCGGTCTTAAGGGGATAATTTTTGCGGCGTTAGTTGCGGCTATCGTCTCTTCACTTGCGTCAATGACAAACAGTGTCTCTACTATTTTCACTATGGACTTATATAAAGATAAGCGTCCTAACGAGTCTCAGCAGCACTACGTGAAAGTAGGGCGTATAGTGAGCTTTGTAGCACTGATAATCGCCATGATTGTTGCCAAGCCGCTATTGGGCAATTTCGACCAAGCGTTCCAATACATTCAGGAGTTTACTGGTTTCTTTACACCAGGAATTTGCGCGCTGTTCGTGCTGGGTATGTTTTGGAAGAGAACGACGGCGAACGGTGGTTTGCTTGCCGCCCTCGGCTCGTTTGTACTGAGTATTGTATTTAGACAAGTTTGGCCAGAACTACCGTTCATCGACCGCGTGGGTATCGTATTCCTACTTTGCGTTGCGCTTGCTGTAGTTGTTTCGCTTCTAGAGAAAAAAGGGGTCAGTGAAAACGCCGTTGATATAAACGATGTTGAATTTAAAACCACGAAAGGGTTCAACGTTGCATCAATAGCCGTAGTGCTTGTTACAGCAGCGTTTTACATTACCTGGTGGTAAAGTTGATAGGGCGTATTTACTCCATACGCCCTTATCATACTTTATGAAAAACAACGCGAAAGTTCAGAAGACGCTTACAATAAATTTTGCTAAGTTCTAGAATGTGTTGCAGTTGGTAGCGTATAAGTGGGACGAAAAACTTCAAATTTCCCCAATAAAATACGATATACTAACCGGCTAATATTCGATGAACTTTCGCGCTTGCTGATGTCTTAATTAAAAGAGTTATGCAGCAAGCCACTAAAAACGTTACAGGAGACATCAATGGCAACGAAAGGCGTTAATAAGGTTATTCTTGTTGGAAACCTTGGCAATGATCCTGAAGTTAGATACATGCCTAACGGAAACGCCGTTGCGAACTTAAGCCTAGCAACTAGCGAAAGCTGGAAAGACCAACAGGGTCAGGTTCAAGAGCGCACTGAGTGGCACCGCCTTACAATGTACCGTCGCTTAGCAGAAATTGCCGGAGAGTACCTGAAAAAGGGCTCGCAAATTTACGTAGAAGGTAAATTGCAAACGCGTAAGTGGCAAGATCAGCAAGGTCAGGATAAGTACACTACTGAAATTATCGTAGACCAAATGCAAATGCTTGGCGGTCGCGGCGGTGATGGTGGCGGCGGAAACGGCGGTTACCAGCGTCCTCAAAACAACCAAGGCGGTTATAATCAAGCGCCAGCGCAAGGTGGTTACAACCAGGCTCCACAACAAGGTGGAGGCCAGCAAGGCGGCTATAACCAGAGCCAGAACCAGGGCCAAGGCGGTGGTTATAATCAAGCGCCGCAAGGTGGTAACCCGTCACAGCCTAATACTCCGCCTATGGCTGAACCAGACTTCGATTTTGACGACGATATTCCGTTCTAAAATCACGATATGTAAAAGTATAAATGTTGATAAAAGCCGCTACTAAGCGGCTTTTTTTTTGAGCTAAATGTGCCTGATTATAAGACTGGCACCTGCCGCTGTAGCACTTGATTATTGTAAAATAGAATCGAGTAGTTTAAACACAGTTTGCTAAAAAACCGCGGTAAGTCAGCTTCGGATACATGCACATTTAGGGGGGCGTTTTTAAATTGCCAGCAGTAGTAGCGTTATTTATTTTTCTGTTCCTCAGTATTAGTGTTTCATTTGCACAACCTAATGACGAATGTGAAGGCGATACTTGTAATACGCTGAAACCGACTGTGGTTTGGGTGCGCCCACCTGAACTAGGTGCTAAGGGGCCTGGCATTGCCATTACCTCTGGCCCAGTCTATAACGTTATGGCTCACCTATCAGGCTATTTAGATAACTATAACCATGAATTTGAAGCTTACCCGGTTAAACGCGCGTGGTCGTTAATTCAACACGAAAAATCGGCGCAGCGAGTCTACTGTTTTTACGGTGCATCCTATCAAGAGGAGCGGACAAAGTGGGGTTATTACTCGCTTCCCACTTCCATTAATTTGCCTTTGCTTATTGTTTCAAAAAGAGAGCTCCTGCCCTTAAAAAGCAATCAAGGTAACCACGGAACTGAAAAGAAAGGAAAAGGTCAATTCCCATCTATTTCCTTACAAGCCCTACTTAATCAACATTTCAAAACCGTACTCTATAATGACGTTAGCAATGCCTATGCAAGTGCTGTGGAGCAGTGGGCAACAAAATATAACGTCTTACGAGTTAACAGTTTAGGTAAAGACTTAGGCATGCATACCATTGCACTTATAAAAAGTGGGCGAGTTGATTTTGGCTATGTAGGGCCTCGGGGGCTTGCGGCTTTATCTAAAGATGAACTTAACGATTTGCATGTATATCAGCTTAGCGAACTGTCTACCGGTTTGAGAGGGACAAAGCGCCTATTGTGTTCGAAGACTGAACTGGGGCGAGAGGTCACCTCCGGCTTAAACAATGCGCTAAGGCTTATTTTCTCCCAGCCTGATAAAAGTAAAATCTTACGGGATACTCAATTTACTGCTGATGGTTATTCAAACCGGCTGAAGCCTTTATTTGATAAAAGGTGGGATGCCTACGTGTCTAAAAAATAAACGTTAGGTGTCACGTTTAACCGCGTTTTCAAACTTTTATACTGTGGTTTTATGTGTCTTCTCTGTTAAGCCTCAGTCTATGCTTTATGCCTTTCACGCAATTAATAAAGCCTACCGACTTCTTGATAAGCCTTTCGCTTTCGATTCCATTACTACTTCTTATTTCACTGAATCACCAATAATAATGGCGGCTGACTTGTATGGCGCCTATGAAGCGGTATTATAAATTTGCCCTTAAATAACAATAAATTTAGCCAAAATATGAAAACGTTATCCCTGTCCTGCTGCGCTGCTACGCTGGCGTTTGCTACCGCTATGATATCTCCTGCAGTGTCTGCAGCCCAAACGCTTTACAAACCTTTTCCTGCTGATGTAATGCCGACGCTAAGCGAGAAAGGCACGCACATAGTGGGTGTGAAAACGATTGAAGCGACTTACCCTGAAAAAGTGAAAGATATCGCTGGAAATGATGTCGAACGTAAATTGACGCTTGAGGTCTGGTATCCAGCTTCAAGTGCTGCTGAGGCGGCAACGTATGTGAATGAAACGCGAAGTGGCAAAGTCTTTGAGGTTGATGCTGATGCAAGTCGTGATGCGCCTATTGCTAAAGCAGGTTCTGAATACCCAGTGGTTGTTATATCTCACGGCTATACTGGCTACCGTACCCTTATGTACTACTTAGGTGAGCATCTTGCGTCTCATGGCTATGTGGTTGCGGCTATCGACCATACAAACTCTACAAACAAAGACGTTAATTTTACAGAAAACCCTTACTCGGGTTTCCCAAGCACGTTGTTAAATCGCTCGCGCGACCAAATCCTTACCCTAAATAGCATTAGCGAACATGACTTTTTTAAAGACAGTGTTAATGCAAGCAAAGCTGGGGTTATAGGTTATTCAATGGGTGGCTATGGTGCGGTTAGCACAGTAGGCGGTTGCTACGCGTTTACTGATCAAGCGGCGGCAACCTTTACCGGAATACAAGATCCTAAAGCGGCAGCGCTTATCAAAGACGCGCTTAACACCTGCGCGGGTGGTAATGAAAACGGAGAAGATGTGCTTCCTGCATGGAAAGCAGCGCTAGCGCTGGCCCCATGGGGTGGGCAACATCAGCTCTTTGACGTTGAATCACTTAACAATATCAAGGTACCTGTTCTTTACGTCGCGGGTGATAACGACGATATCTCTGGTTACGACGGTATTAAATGGTTATTCGAAAATACCGGGAGTGAAGGTTCTAAGCTGCTCACCATTAAAAACGCTCGTCATAACGTAGCGCCGCACCCGGCTCCTAAAGAAGCCTATGGCAGCGAGTTTGATTTGGGAAGCTACATTGAACCTGCTTGGGACGTGCAAAAACTGAATGCGATTAACGAGCACTTCGCGTTAGCGCTTATGAACTGCCATGTAAAAGGGTTAACAGATGACTGCGAATACCTGAACGTGAGTGGTAGTAGTGCTCAAGCCCCTGTTGATGGGAAAAAACCAGAGCCTTGGAAGGGCTTTGACGACCGTTGGGCATTAGGACTAGAGATGGAAAGTAAATAAGCTAAACCCAAACAAAAAAGCGAGCGGCGGTGTGATACCGCGTAGCTCGCTTACTTGTATTTTCTGTACTCAGCGCTCAGGAGGCCACAGCGCTTAAAAGGCTACACCGCTTTAACGGTATAAATTAGCGCTGTTTGTGGGAAGAGTACCGGCAACTGCATACCGTATTGCATCAACACTTCACCAGAGAATACTTGCCCTTCAGTTTGTTGCAAAATAGATGGTGTGTATTCTTTTAGCTTCTCTGGCCATACACGCTCAAGGGTGTATTGCTTGTTAGCATCAAGGCCTGCGAAAAAGAAGCGGTTTGGTGTCGTACGCACGGTTTCTGTAACACTGTTATAAGCAAAAATGCCTTCCTGCTTGTCTTTAGATACATAACCAAATTTCACATTCATGCCGTCATCATCCATGCGGAATAGGTCGCCGCCGTGGGTAATATGACGATACTTTTTATAAAGCGAAATGGCATCGGTTAGCACGTTTTGCTCGTGGTCTGTCAGTTCACGTGGGTCCATCTCAATTCCCATGTGGCCAAATAAGGCCACCGCTGAACGAATTTCGATAGGTAGGTTTCTACCAGTAATATGACAGTCGCGTGGGCCCACGTGGGCACCCATTACTTCAGACGGGAAGAAATATGAGCAGCCGCGCTGAATATACAAGCGGTCTAGTGCGTCGTTAGAGTCTGACGTCCAGAAGCGATCTGTGTGTGGCAATATGCCTAAATCTACACGTCCGCCGCCTGAACAACAGCTTTCTATTTCAATGCCTGGCTTTGCTGCTTTTACGCGGTCAATCAAGCTGTAAAGCGCAGCCATTTGGCCGTGCATTGCCGGTTTGCCTTGAAGGTTACCTGGATGGTTTACGTCGCGGTTCATGTCCCATTTGATGTAGCTTATTTTGGGATAGGCTTTTAGTACATCAGTAATAACTTTATACAAGTACTCAACTACTTCAGGGTTGGTTAAATCTAGAACGTATTGGTTTCTAAATGGCACATGAGGGTTGTTTTCAGTTTGAAGTGCCCATTCAGGATGCGCGCGATATAAGTCGCTATCTGGGTTAACCATTTCTGGCTCAAACCAAATGCCGAATTCCATGCCAAGACCAGTAACATGGTCAATTAGTCCGTCTAGTCCTTCTGGGTAGATGGCTTCATCCACAAACCAGTCACCAAGCCCAGCTTTGTCGTTTCTGCGGCCTTTGAACCAACCATCGTCTAATACGAAGCGCTCAATGCCTAGCGGTGCTACCTTGTCAGCTAAGGCTTTAAGCTCGTCTTCGTTATGATCGAAATAAATCCCTTCCCAGGTGTTGTAGTGCACTGGGCGAGGCTTAGACTCAGCACTGTGGTTTAGCACATTGCTACGAATGAAATTGTGGAACTCTTGGGAAAGGGAAGAAAAACCTTCACAGCCATAGCCGGTATAAAGCACTGGCGATGTGTAGCTTTCGCCTGCCTTAAGTACCACTTCACCTGGAAACAGTAATTCACCGAATTGAACATAGCTTCTGCCATCAGCCATAAGCTCGGCGCGGAACTTATGATTTGCTGAAGCACCAAGGTGGTAGCCAAAGCATTCTCCGTTTAGTTCGCCCGTTTCTTGAGGGAAGGCGATTAAGCCCGGAAAGGTGTCGTGTGATGTTTTACCACGACGATTTTCACGCACATAGCTTCCGAAGAATAAATCGTGATCTTTGGTTTGGAATTCAGCAGACCATCGGCCTTCAAATGTTTTGATTTTATTTACCCTAGTAGGAAGGGGAAGGCTTGCTGCATTCAGGTAATTGAGGTTCAGTGCACTGCTGCCGGTGTTTTCTACACGAGATACATATTTAACTACACTGGTATCTGTATCGAGTTCCGCCGTTGTAACAAGGCGCATACCGCGGTGCGCATCTTCAGCAATAAAGGATACCGATTGTGCGCTTTGGTTTATGTCAACTAAGCTAAAGCCTGCTGACCATTGGTCGGCATCACCTGCAACTTCAAGGCCTGGCTGACCTGTCCAACCTTCACCATGGGTTGGCACGAGTGTAATAGGTGGCTCCATGACCGGTGCACATTTAGCTTCTTGGCGCGTGTTTAAAACGCTAAGCATTTCAGGTGTTGTGTTATCACTTAATGGGGCGCCATAGTAAATGACTTTTGGCATACGACCCTGACAGTCGAATATTAAGGTGACTTTTTCGTTCGACAGACGTACGAATGATGTGAGTGACGACATAAAAACCTCAGCGTTAATAAAACGTAAAATGGGTGGCGAAGCTATTTATTTACAACGTAAGTCGTGTTTATTCACTGCTTACTTTCGTATATTAAATCACGTTCAGCGCACCTATTTCTACATTTTTAGGGTAAACGTTTTACTTTCAATGATAGTCTGCATTACAGAAGAAATGAAGTCTTACCAATAGGTGTAAAATATAAACGATATAATTTGTTGAAAATAAAAAAGGGTGCCAAAAGACACCCTATTTGCAAATGTATCTTATTTGTTAAGCTTCTTTTTTATAAAGCTCTAAAGAAAATTCAGCTTTTTGGTTGAACACCACGCGGTTCGTAATGAGCGCGAAGGCGACACAGCCAATTAGGGTTGCGAACATTAGGTGGATATAATGAAGCCCAAATGGCGCATATATAGGTGAAGCTTCAAAGCTCATTAACGCGTATATGGAAACGCCGAATAATACCGCCCCAATGGCTGCGAAAGCATGCACGTTTCTAAACAGTAAACCAACGATGAACACCGAAAGAATAGGCATACTTAATAGACCATAAAGTTTCTGCACTAGGTTAATAATGCTGTCTGCTTGTTGGTATACAGGGATTAGCGCTAGCGATACTAAACACAATAAAACCGTAACATAACCGCTTAGCTTAGGTACGTTAGGGGTTTTGTTGATGTAGCTTTCGTGGATATCGCAAACGTATAGCGCGGTTGCTGAGTTAAGGTTACTGTTAAACGTGGTTAACACCGCAGCTGCCATGGCCGCAGCGAATACGCCAGAAAGCCAATCAGGTAATACGGTAGCTACAATTCTGCCGTAGGCACTATCGCCAATATCACCAAACAGCTTATACGACACGATACCAGGGATAACGATAATCGCAGGCACGATGAGCAAACGAATACCGGCTGCGGCAAACACACCCTTTTGTGCTTCTTTTAAAGACGGTGCCGCCATTGCGCGCTGAGTAATGACTTGGTTAGTACCCCAGTAAAACATTTGAATGAAAATCATGCCGGTAAGCAACGTATGCCACGGAATCGGTGACTCATTATCGCCAATAAGCGTGAGCCGCTCCTGCGGAATACCGTCAAAGTTATAGTCGATGGCTTGAAGCGCTAGAATAACCACGAGAACTGCCATGGTTAATAGAAGCACGCCTGAGTAGGTATCAGACACCGCTACCGCACGTAGACCGCCGAAAATAGCGTATAGGGCCCCAACGATAACGAAGATTACGGCAATGTACATCAGCGGTAGTTCAACGTTAAACATAGACTGCATAAACAAAGAGCCTGAGTAGATTACGGCGGGACAGAAAATTAACGCACTACCCGCAAAAAAGAGCGCACTGATTACTGCACGAATGTGCTTATCGTGATACCGCTGCTCTAGTAGCTCGGTAGTGGTTGTACACTTGAACTTGTAATACACAGGCAAAAATACTTTTGCCAGTACGAATAAGCCTACAACCGCGGCTAATTCCCATAGGGCTAACAAGGCCATTTGGTTACCGTTCATACCTACAAGTTGATCGGTGCTTAAGTTAGTAAGCGTGATACTGCCGGCAACGAAATACCAAGCAAGGCCACCGCCTGCAAGAAAGTATTCGCGATTCTGGTTTTGTGCATTTCTATTTTGCCCTCGGCAACTTAAATAGGTAAGAAAACCAATTAAAGCAGTCACAAAGACAAAAACAGACACCTGAATAGTGCTGGAAAACATGTATTACTCCTACGGGCAGTTATGACTTGCTAGTTTCAAACTTGATGTTGTTAACAGCGCGACCAGGGAACTTAGTATTTTGAAGGCGAATAACGCGGTTCACTTGGAAAATTGAGCCGAGCATATTGAAAAGCACATTCAGCAGCCCTTTTTGATTAAGGCTAGCCAGCTCTTCACCGTTGAGAGCCTGTAGACGCTGCTCGTTGACGGTAGCTAAGCCTCCCACTCGTTGATTCGTGTTGTCTTTGTACTCAATAATTAAATCAACAGCATGGATGAGTCCCATTTCGCTAAGCTGATTTAGCATGACAGCGGTTTGCTGCATGGCGTTAACGCGCTCTTCAAGTAGCTTCTTTTTAGTGTCTAAATAGGCAGTAGGGCGCTTAGACGCTAAGAACAAAGGCTCACCTTGTGTAGAAATGGCGGGTGATTCGACATCCACGAGAATTTCTTGCTGTTGAGATTCACCATCTATGCGGGTGACGAAAGGCAGAGTGCGCAAGCTAAGCGGAGCGTAATGCCCAAGCCAGGTACCTTGAGTTTCAAATACGTTTTCTTGTGGCGCTAGGCCGCAAAGTGCCGAAATGGTCCAGTACTTGGCATCAGGCGATTTACTAAAAAACAGCGGGAACTCACTGGCAGCCTGCACGGCCTCTTTAATTTCAATGTTAAGAAGGTGAAATTTAGAATAAGTCGTGGCTAACTTGCTTTCATCAATAGCGATGTTGCTGTGGGTATCAGCCGATAAGGTTTCAAATTTTGGCATATTATAATTCTCGTTAGCTTGCCAACCACTGCTCAATGTAGTCGCGGTGATTAGGTAAGCTGCTTAGTTTTTGCTGCGTGATTAGCTGATTTTGTTGTATTACTTTATCTGCTAAGTCACGTTCGTTATAGAAATGAGATTGCAAAGAAAAGTCTGGAGAAAATCCCATTCCGTATAGTACATACTGATAGCTGGCGGCAGGGAATAGCTCTATTGCCGCTGAAAAATCAGCAATTTGGGGGCCGCGATACTTCCAAATTTCCAAGTCTTCTTTTAAAGAGTCGGGGATAGAAGCCGCTTCGCGGTTAGCAACCCAGTAAGGTTCACTGCGTTGGTTGAAAATATAATGGAGTTTTAAGAAGTCGATGATGCGCTGCCAGCGATAATTCATCTGCTTGTTAAAGCGTTGGCTTACTATAGGCATGGCCGTGACTGGGAGTGGCATTTGCTCTGCAATATAGCGTGCCGAAATTTCGATAAGCATTAAAGCTGTCGCTTCTAACGGCTCTACAAAACCTGCAGAAAGGCCAACAGCAATACAGTTACCTTTCCAAATGCGTTTCTTATAACCAGAGTTAAAGCGTATTGTGCGCGCTTTTAGGTCACCGTGCTCATCACCCACGTACTGACGCAACACTTCTTCTGCGCGCTCGTCGGTAGTAAAGTCGGTGGAATAAACATGGCCAACGCCTCTTCGAGAAGACAAGCCAATATCCCAAATCCAGCCTGCTTCTTGTGCTGTTGCTTGGGTATAGGGCTTTATTTCAAAGTCTTCTTCGTGGGGTACATGAAGGGCAAGGGCTGAGTTATTAAATAAAACTTCTTCGGTGGAAATAACGCTCTCACCTAGCGTTTCACCAAGCAACAATGAGCGAAAACCTGAGCAGTCGACAAACAGGTCTGCTTCTAATACTTCGCCATTATTTAGCGTGATATTTTCGATATGTTCATTTGATGACGCCGCTACATTTTCTACGGTAGCAACAATATGCTTAACGCCAAGCTGGGTTTTGCTGAAATCTCGCAACATGTCGGCAAACGCACCGGCATCTAGGTGATATGCATAATTCGACTGTGCGCTACTGTATTCTTGTTCGCTGAGTGTGCGAGGCGCCATATTGCGTTCGCATACGTGCTGCTGAAAGTTAGTGGCGTTCGCGAAGTTTGCAATGTCGCCCACGTAAGGCGCCATTTCGACACGGCCATAACCGAGGGGAACGGTAAACGGGTGGTAATAAAAATCGCCGTTACCTTTCACCCAATTAACGAACTTTCCGCCTTGTTTGAACGCAGCGCTACAGCGTTTGAATACTTCTTTTTCAGATAGACCAATGTCTTTAAGCGTATTGCGCATGGTAGGCCATGTGCCCTCACCAACTCCCACGGTAGGAATATCGCTAGACTCAACTAGGGTAATGTCTAAGCCGCATTCACCTATCGTCACCTTATGTTTTGCTGCCACGATAGCAGCCGTAAGCCAGCCAGCGGTTCCACCGCCAACAATGACAATACGCTGTTTTTGAGATGTATTAGATGAATGGTTCATGAAACTACACTGCTTAAATGAAATTATGACTGAATTCTACATTTATCCATAAACTTACTCGCTTTGCCAATAGGCTTATGGATAAATGGCAGGGTTTTACCCCTGCCAAAATACACACACAAATTCTAGAATGAGCCTCGGATACCTACAGAGTAACGAGCACCGTTGTCTTCAATTGAGTAAATTTGATCGGGGAAGCGACCAACTTGCGTAAGCTCTTCTTCCGTTACGTTGATACCTTCAACGAATACTGTTAGGTGTTCGTTGATGTCGTAACTTGCACTTACATCCCACTGACCGTAAGTTTCCGTAGTTACCGGCTCGCCCGTTGCGCCGCCAACTGACGTGTTGTCTAGTGCAAATAGGAACGACTCACGGTTGTTAAATGCAACACGCGCTTGGAACGCATCACGCTCGTAGAACACGATAAGGTTTTGTGAATCACCAAGACCTGCAAGGGCAAACGTTTGGCTAGTATCACCAGATACTTCTGCGTCGCTGTTCACTACCGTTGCGTTAGCCGTTACACCGAAGCCGTTATCCCATACGTGGGTAATAGCCACTTCGTAACCGTTAACCGTAGCAGTTTCGCCGTTTTGCGGGCGAGTAACGGTATAAACTTCGCTTGCACCGTTAAGCTCTTCTGTGTCAGCCACTACATCGCGATCCGGGTCTTGTGGGTCAAGCGATACGCCTGGCGCACAGTCTTCCGCTGCACAGCGATAGTCATTTGGAAGGCGGTTAGTCATGGTGTAAGTTTCATCGCCAGAAAGTGTAACAATGAAATCTTCTACGTCTTTGCTAAACACTGCAAAAGAGAACACAGAGTCATCGCTGTAGTACCACTCAAACGATAGATCCCAGTTCTCAGCGCTAAATGGCTTAAGGTCAGGGTTACCACCACTTGCCTGTAGGTTTTGACGACGTGGCTCGTTGAACGTAGTCGCTGGAGACATCTGAGACATAGTAGGGCGTGTCAAAGAGTCGTAGCGAGAGAAACGTACAATCATGTCTTCTTGTACTTCTAACTTAACGTTCAAACTAGGTAGAAGGTTGGCATACGACGACGAACCAGTAATGTTTTCTGATGGTGCGAAAACGTTCGAGAACAAGGTTAAGTCAGTCGTTGGAACTACATCAGCAATAAGTGCTTGTACTGCAGAAACTGAAACACTGGTTTCTTCGTAACGCGCGCCAAAGTTCATGGTTAACGGCATATCACCAATGTCATAACCAAACTCGAAGTTAGCGTAAAGCGCAGTTACGTCTTCTTCAATATTATAGTAATTAGGCTGAAGTGTTGGAACTACAGGTGCACCTTGTGATGCAAGGTAGTCTAGGTATGCATCGCCGTCGTAAGTATACCAAGTGTCAATCAGACCGCTGAAGAAGTTATTTGCCGTAAACGGGCGGATATTAAGCTCATCAATTGGCGCTTCTGTACCATAGCCACAGAAAGCACATTGTGATGCAAACTCTTGGAATACGAACTTTTCACGCTCTGAGCGTAGAATACCAAAATCAACCTTACGGAACACATCAGAGTCAGCCAGATAAGTAAAATCTACTTTGTATTCTGTTACTTCATCCTCAGATGCTACTGTGTTACCTAAGTCATTGTAGTGAAGACGGTTAAGCGCGATATCTGGCAATTGACCATTGCCAAAACCGTCGTGAATAACGGTAGGCGTACCACCTGTACTGTCAAACTCGTAATTATTGATAATACCAACAACGTTGAAGCGGCCTTCGCCCGCTACGTCGTTTTCAGCTTCAGACGTTGATACGTCAAACGTTGCAGAAAGGGCGTCGGTGACTTGCCAATCAACGTTTAAACCAAAGCCTTTGTTAGTTACATCACGTACACCACGGGTTGATGATACGAAGTCAGACGCTGGGTTACCACTGCCTTGGTGAAGGTCAATCTCTTGGGTAAATTGTACTGCAGTACCGAACTCAGAAATAGTTGCTGAACCAACGCGATCGGGTTCAAACCATGATGCTAGGTCGGTAACTTGTGAATCCACTTCAAACTTAGATACGAAACCATCTAGTGTAATGGTGACATCATCAGATGGCGCGAACTGCGCAACAAGTGACGCGTTAGTGCGGGTTCTGTCTTGTTGATCTACTACTTGGTCCCAGTTACGAGGCAAGTAAACATCAGTAGCAATAATTTCTGCTGTGTCGCCGTCACCACGGTTAGACAACGTCAGACCTGGACGCCAGCCTGCTGTTTGAATACGGTTAATCTGAACTTGACGCTCTTGGTGAGATACCGCAAGTAGCACGCCAAATTTGTCGTCTGCAAATGTGTTGCTCACCAAGAAAGAGGCTTGAGGAGACGTTTCTTCTGAAAGGGTTTCATAAACACCTTTCACGCTTCCTACCGCTTGGAAACCGTCATAGTCGAACGGGCGAGCAGTAGATACGTTAATGGTAGAGCCGATACCACCTGACTGAAGGTTGGCAACGCCACTTTTGTAGATGCTAGCGCCAGTAATTTGGTCTGCAGCGAGAACGTCAAAGTTAAATGCACGGCCGGCATCGTCGGTGGCCAGTTGGCGACCGTTTACCAGTACAGTGTTAAATTGTGGACCAAAACCACGTACAGTAACCTTCTGTCCTTCACCGCCGTTACGGTCGATTGAAACACCAGTGATGCGCTGAAGCGATTCTGCAACGTTGAGATCTGGGAACTTACCTAAATCTTCTGCTGCAATACCGTCTGAAACAGCGAGGTTTTCTTTCTTATCAGACATTGCGCGTTTTAGGCTGCTTACAATGCCGCGCACTTCAATAACTTCAACAGGTGCATCGTTTACATTCTGCGTGTCTGCGTCTTGTGAAAATGCAACGGGGGCGTGTAGGGCAGAGGCGATAGCAACACCTAAAAGTGAGCGTTTAGCAATAGGGCCTATCTGTGATGTGTTAATTTTATGTGTCACTGTGTTTTCTCCGTGATTAGGCTACGTTTTAACGTACTTTGCACTTAAATTACGTTTCTAGAGTGTGCGGATCAATCTTATTAACATTACTTTTACACATTTAACGATATATTTTCCTAATTATTATTTGTAACTTAATGAAAAATATAGCGTTTCTATTTTAAGGTAAAAGGTGAAACGTTTACCTTGATTCCAATACTAGCACAAAATGACAATGTAATTACAATGTTATAAAAATATTTTTGTATAAAAAAAGTGCGGTCAATAACCGCACTTTATTAACAAACGGAAAAATAAGAGAAAATTAGCTACAGCGGATGCGGGCAACAGCCGATTTCCAGCCGCCATAGGCTTGATCGCGCTCTTGCTTGGTTAATCTAGGAGTGAAAACGCTATCACTCTTCCAGCAGTGAGTTAAGTCATCTACAGAATTGAATATTCCAGCGTGTAACCCCGCAAGAAATGCAGCGCCTAGCGCCGTGGTTTCCGTTATTTCAGGCCGTTCAACCTCGGCACCTAAAATGTCGGATAAGAAGCCCATAACCCAGTCATTACGCGACATGCCGCCGTCTACGCGTATTGTTGTAGGGCGAGCACCGTCGCTTTCCATCGCTTTTTGAAGGTCTTTCGTTTGGTAGCATACAGACTGTAAGCCAGCGGCAACTATTTCGCTAATGCCAGTGTCTCGCGTCAACCCTAAAATCGCCCCGCGCGCGTCTGGATCCCAATAAGGCGCGCCTAGGCCAGTAAATGCGGGTACTAGAAACACGCCATTGTCTTCTCTGGCACGCTGCGCAAGTGCTTCTGATTCAGCGGCATCGTCGATAAGTTTTAAGCCATCGCGAAGCCATTGCACCGTGGCGCCAGCCATAAATATACTGCCTTCTAATGCATAGGTGGTTTTGCCATTAAGTCGGTAACCTACCGTGGTAAGTAAGCGGTTTTTTGATTGCAGGGGCGCATCGCCGGTATTGAGGATCATAAAGCATCCCGTTCCATAGGTACTTTTTGCCATGCCTTTTTCAAAACAGGCTTGGCCTACCAATGCGGCTTGCTGGTCGCCTGCAACGCCCTGGATGGGGATGGCCCTACCAATAATCTCTTCTTTAATAACGCCGAAGTCAGCTGCACAATCCATAACTTCAGGTAACATTGAGGCAGGGATATTGAATTTACTTAATAGCTTTTCATCCCAACACTGGTTGTGAATATCAAATAACATGGTGCGCGACGCATTAGTCGCGTCGGTTTTATGCGATTCACCGCCGGTTAGACGCCAAATAAGATATGAATCCACTGTGCCAAAGAGTAGATCGCCGTTTACTGCTTTCTCGCGGGCGCCTTCCACGTTATCTAATATCCATGCGATTTTCGTGGCCGAGAAGTAAGGGTCGAGTAAAAGCCCTGTTGCTTCGGTTATATAAGAAACAAACGCCTCGTCTTCGCTAAAATCACGGCAGTATTGTGCAGTGCGTCTGTCTTGCCACACGATTGCATTGTATACGGGTTTACCTGAGTGTTTATCCCATACCAAGGTTGTCTCGCGCTGGTTGGTAATACCAATGGCGGCGATGTCAGATGGAGCGACACTACATTTGTTAAAAACTTCTTTCAGAGTAGATACAACGCTTTCCCAAATCTCTTCGGGATCGTGCTCCACCCAGCCGTCCTTTGGATATTTTTGAGAAAACTCTTGTTGCGCGATGGCATCAATGCTGCCTTTCGGAGAAAAAATAATACTGCGAGAGCTTGTTGTGCCTTGGTCAATGGCAAGAATATGTTGTCCCATAAGGTCACTCCTGAAGATAGTTTTCGTAGAGTTTGCATTATTTACACGGGTTTAACAATGCTATATTTTCGAAAACGAACATTTCATATTTGTTTAACCGTGGGAACTTTGTCTTTAAGCACGTATAATTAATTGTAATTTTTAATTCCTCAGGACTTGTAATGAACCAAACACAAAGACACGAAAAAATTGTTGGGCTTATTAAGCAGCATGGTTTCATGTCTATTGATGATTTGGTTAGTGCTTGCGACGTTACGCCGCAAACTATTCGACGAGATTTAAATCAACTTGCTGAAAATGGCGTAGTGAGCCGTTACCACGGAGGGGCGGGGTTAAATAGAAGTTGGGAAAATACCCCTTATCAAGAGCGAAAGACCCAAAACAGTGAAGTGAAGGAGAAAATCGCCGAAGCTGTGGCGGCAATGATACCCGATGGTGCTTCATTGTTTATCAACATCGGTACAACCACAGAGATGATTGCTACAAAGCTGCTCAACCATAAAAATCTCCACGTTGTAACGAACAATATTCACGTTGCTACTATTCTTTCCGCCAAAGAGGATTTCTCTGTCATTATTGCTGCAGGTGAAGTGCGGTACCGAGATGGCGGAATTATTGGTGAGGCTACGTGCGATTTTATCAGTCAGTTTCGTATGGACTATGGCATTATCGGTATTTCGGGAATAAGTGCAGATGGCGCATTACTCGATTTCGACTTCAGAGAAGTAAAAGTTTCACAGGCCATATTGGAACACACCCAACACGTTATTCTTGCAGCTGACTATAGTAAATTCGAGCGTCGGGCTATGGTAGAGCAGGGGCATATATCTCAAGTAGACTGCCTTGTTTGCGACAAAACTCCTCCACCGGCTATCAGTGACATTATTGAAGAAAACAATATAACCTTTGTTAAAGCTTGATTACCTACACCTAATACTGCGCTGCTCAGCCTAATAATTTCACTGCTTTATTTTTTCATTCGTTTAAACGAGTTCGTTCTCCTTTATAGCCTGTCATTTAACAAGGTTCCCTCTTTTATTTTACCCTCGTTTTTTCTTGTTCAATCTCGTTTCCTTAACTTTCTTCAATTTCCTTGAATGTTCGTTTGTGTTCGTTTTGTGTTGACATGTTTTCTTTTTGGTTGTCAAATAGCCAACTATATAACGACCATTTGGGGTAACGTATGATTCACAACAAACAATCTGAAAAAACGCTAGACGTTTTAGTCGTAGGCGGCGGTGTAAATGGCGTGGGTGTAGCGCTTGATGCTGCGGGCCGAGGGCTGTCGGTTGCTTTGTGTGAAAAAGGCGACTTAGCTGGCGCTACATCATCTTCAAGCAGTAAGCTCATCCACGGTGGTCTTAGGTACCTAGAGCATTACGAGTTTCGTTTGGTTAAAGAGGCATTAGCTGAACGGGAAGTACTGTTGAAGAAAGCGCCGCATATCATGTGGCCTTTGCGTTTTCGTCTTCCTCATCAAAAGCATCTACGTCCAGCCTGGATGATTCGAATTGGCCTATTCATGTACGATTCATTGGCAAAGCGCAACATGTTGCCTCGCTCGCGCAAGCTTTCAACCACCAGTGAAAGCCCTTTAGTTAGCGATATTTCAACGTGTTTCGAATATTCTGACGGTTGGGTAGATGATGCGCGCCTAGTGGTACTTAACGCGTTAGCTGCCCAGGATCAAGGCGCTCAAATTTATACTCGAACCGAGTGTGTTAAAGCAGAAAAACAAGATAATTTGTGGTGCGTAGAACTTAAAACCGCTGAAGGGAAAACGTTTACAGTCAAGGCGAAGTCGATTGTGAATGCGGCAGGCCCTTGGGCTGTTTCTTTCCTTGATCGCCTGGTAAATGTTAACAACCCTAACGCCATGCGAATGGTGAAAGGTAGTCACTTCATTGTACCTAAGCTATACGACACAGATGAGGCCTATATTCTTCAAAACAAAGACGGCCGAATAGTGTTTGTGATCCCTTATGAAGGGGATTTCTCTTTGGTTGGCACGACAGATGAGGACTTTAAAGGTAACCCGTCTGATGCTGCGATTTCAGATGAAGAGACGGAGTACCTTGTCGATGTGGTTAACCACTACTTTAAAACAAAGATTACCCGAAATGATATCGTGCATTCATACAGTGGCGTGCGCCCTCTTTTAGAGGAAAAGAATGCGTCTGCGCAAGAGCTTACTCGCGACTACAAAGTTGAATTAAAAGGTGAAGCTGGAAAGCCTGTCTTACTTAATATTTTTGGCGGAAAGATAACGACATACCGAAAGCTTGCTGAGCACGCGGTTGATAAACTCGTAACCTGTTTTCCAAAAGCGAAAAAAGCGTGGACGAAAGAAGTGCCGTTACCAGGAGGCGCTTTTGAAGATCAAGCCTCGCTGGTTTCAAAACTAATTAGTGAGTTCCCGTGGCTAGAACAATCTATTGCACAGCGATACGCTCGCCAGTACGGCTTGTTGTGCTATAAATTTCTAAAAGGCGTAATGTCTGTAAAAGAAATGGGTGAGGATTTTGGTTTCGGCATGTATCGCGCTGAAGTCGACTACCTTATCGATTGTGAATGGGCTTACACAATAGAAGACGTGCTATGGCGAAGAACCAAGCATGGGTTGCGTTTAAATAAAACGCAGCAAGAGGTCTTGGCGCAGTATATTTCCAGTAAAGTTGCCGGTACGACCGATGCGCTTGGTGTAACAGCTGCGAGCGCGTAACCTTTTAAAATCACCAAAGCCGTGAAGCCCACTTTTGTGGCTACACGGCCTGATGCCTTTTTAGACAATAGGTCATCAGGCAGCAAACAGACCAGCCTCTCTCTAACCTAACCATTATTTACGCGTGTAAGAAACAAGGACGTTATGGCTCACAATCAGATCAGAGAAGTGGTATTTATTCGTCATGGAAAGCCGCTTTCTGCACACAATGAAAAGATAAACTCGGCATGCTACGCAAACTGGGTTCGTCAATATAATAAGTCGCTTCTTGACCCCGCTAGCCACCCTAAAAAGACAGTACCTCTTGAAAATAGCTATATTGTGACAAGTCCGTTGTTAAGAGCCAAGCTCTCTGCTGCATATTACGGCGTAACGGAAGTAAACGAAGAACTGCCTTACTTAAAAGAGATGGATATTCCTTATTATAAACTCCCGTTTACTTTGCGCAGTTGGCATTGGGTAATCCTAAGCCGTGCACTATGGTTTTTAGGGGTTAAAGGTCGCTTCGAAAGCTTTAAGTTTGCTAAGCAAAGAGTGAAAAAGCTTGTTTGCCATGTTGAAAAATTGAGTGAAACACATCAAAGAATCGTGCTTTTCGGGCATGGTATGACTAACTATTACGCAGGGAAATTTTTAATAAAAAACGGATGGGAGCTTAAGCAAAAAGATCGCGATTTCTGGGGTGTGACTGTCTTACAGAAAGTAGAGGCCACTAATGCGAATGCATAGACAGACGACTTTCATTTAAGGATTGTTTATACCGTACTTTATATTTCCTTCAGAATGCCGATAGAATAGCGAGGCAGTGTGTATAGCGCTATCTAATATAAGTAAAGGCAGAGGGAACACCGGTGAAAAAAAACAAAGCAAAAATATCTTCCACCGCAAATCTTATTAAAGCCGCAGTGGCCATCTTGTTTGCAATATCTTTAGGTGTTGCTGTTAACGTTTTGCACACGGGGGAAGAAGATACCACAACGACAGCCTTTGCCACTCAGTTAGATACCTTCAAGCGTCACGTTGTTTCTTCCCACTGGCAGTGGCGAGTACGTCAACCTACCACCATGATTATGCTTATCCATTACGATGAAAAGGGCAATGAGGTCAACCGAAAGCCCGTTCGAATGAATCACGAGGGTTGGCCTACTGCAGACTTATCCGACCCTGGTTGCGAAAAAATATGGAAATCCCTAGTAGCAAGCCCGCTGCGCGTCGACGGTTTTAAAGTTCATGCAAGGTATTATGCTGAACTCGATGAGGGGGAAGACAATTACTGGTGCCGCTATAGCCTAAGTCGAGGCGCTCATTTTGATTACTACCCTGCAACGGGTTCAGTAACGAATCTAAATGAATAATTACATACCGTAAACTGAGTCTATTAATATAAATTTATACTTATGTAGGTGTTTGTTCTATTTAGATAATTAGTCTACTTTTGTGTTAGTGCCATGTAACTGATTGGCGCGTTAAGGTATTGTCGATTATAAGATACTACTCGATATTAACGAACTAAGTAGACATATGCTAACGGGCTTATTCTCTTCGCAAACAAACAAAACAACGCTCACGGTAGGGGTATCGGTGAGTGCCGCTGAGCTGCATGTTGTTGCCATCGATTATGACAATAACACTGTGTCGCTTAGTTCAGTTTCGTCTGTACCCTTTGACCCACGTCACGCGCTTGATAAACAGGTCAATGATGCATTAACGGCATTTGAAAAAGCGCCGTGTCGCGTATCTGTCGTACTTTCCCAAGATATGTATCACATGGTGCAGGTAGAAAAACCAGATGTACCAGAAGAAGATATTACCACCGCGTTACCGTGGACTTTGGGTGATCTTGTCCCTTATGACGCGAGCAACATTGTTTTAGACTATATTGATTACCCTGTTCAAACCCGTACTGGTGCAAAAAAGATAGATGTATTCGCTGCGGAAAAATCTTCGCTTTCAGCAGTAGTCGAGAGTATGTCTAAGAAGAAAGGGCAAACCTTAACCCATATTCACACCAAAGAAGTGTTAGCGACTGAAATGGTGCCCGACGACGACTATGCACGCTTACTCATAATACAAGAATCTAACAGCGAACCGTTTTTGATGATCGTCCGCTCTCGTGCAATATGGTTATCGCGACGTCTACGAGGGTTTGTAAATAAGGCAAACGGTAACGCAGACCTGTCACAGCTAAGCGATACACTTGGCTTAGAAATTCAGCGTTCAATGGACTTTTATGAGTCTCAGTTGAAGCAGCCGCCTTTGAAAGAAATCCTATTTAAAACACAGTTTGATTGTATGCCAGTGATAGAGCGCTTAAAACCGTTTCAACCGGCAGCGATGAATGTGTTTTCGCCTGAACTTGATTTGTCTGATGTGGTTGACCCCTCGTGTCACTTTGCGCTGGCTAGTGCCCTTGTTGCAGCGAGGGAAGCGCAGTGAAAAGAACGATAAACCTTTACCACCCATCACTTCAGCCTCAAAAAGAGCGACTCCCCCTAGCAAAAGTACTTTGGGTTAATGGCGTTGCCTTTGCCTTAATGCTTACAGCTGTGGTATTGCTCAACGTAATTTTAAGTGGCAAGCAGGAAACGCTAAAGCATCATACGGCGGCGGTGAGTCGAATAAATGACGAAATAAAAGCGTTAACCGCTGCACTTGAGAAGAAACGAGATACCAAAAACTTACAGCAGCAGTTAGCGCGGGTAAATACGAAAATAGAAAACAGGAAGCAGCTACTGGCCTACCTTGAAAGTGGAGAGCTTTCCTTCGATGCAACAAAATACGGTGAAGTGATGGATGATTTAGCGAACTATCACAACCAAAACCTATGGTTAACCCGCATTGATATAGATACGCAGAAAATTCGCCTATCTGGGCAAACAATAGCGCCTTCATCAATACCCCAGTGGCTTAAAAAGTTACAGCAGTCTCCTTTTTTTCAAGGTAAAGCCTTTTCATCGGTGAAATTTGATGAAGTGGAAGACACCGACAACGTAAAACAATTTTTAATTTCTACCGACTTTGAAGGAGAGGATGATGAGCCAGTACCAACAACTCTCTGAAAAGTTTTCGGCCCTTGAGGGGAGGGAAAAGAAGCTTATTTTATGGGTGAGTTTTGGCCTCATCGTATATCTGTTCTTCTGGTTTGGTATTTCGCCCGCGCTTGACGATTTATCAACAGCCGACAAAGCAGTGAAAAGAAAAAGCAGTGAGTACAACGCCTTGGTTATTCAACGAGATGCCGTTCAACAGGCGCTTTCTATCGATTACACGCAGCGCACCCAGCAAGAGCTGGATAGCGCAAGAAAAGCCTTACTTGCGATAGATGAAGAGCTACTTTCATTGAACGAAGGGTTCGTGGCAGCAGACAGAATGCCGGAGTTACTGATGACGCTATTAAACGAAGAAAACAACGTGCGTTTGGTTAACTTTAACGTTGAGCCTACTCAACTCGTTCGCTTTGGCGAGGGCGAGTCGCAAAGCACGCCGTTTTATCGTCATAACATGCGCTTAATTATTGAAGGTAGTTATTTTGACCTACGCGGCTATTTAGCGCGTCTTCAAGCGTCGCCAGAAAAGGTGATTGTAACTGACTTTGCTTACCACGTTGCACAATACCCAAACGCTACATTGGCGCTTGGTCTGGCAACGGTTAGCAATAACGAAACCTTTATTTCGCTGTAAGGAGTTATGGTGAAGCTATTTAAAATTGTAGTTACAGCGTTAGCGATAGTCAGTGTGACCCTGCCAACCGCATCAGGGGCAGTAGATCCAACTAAACCGGCGGTTTCAACGGCTTCTATGCCTGGCGATAAAAATACCATTGCGGGCGAGTTAACGCTTCAATCTATTTTTAAACGCAGTACAGGCTATAGCGCCATTATTTCCGGAAAGTCCTACCGAGTTGGCGACACGCTTGACGAGTACACCATTTCGAAAATTAATCCTAAAAATGTGGTTATCACTGACGGACGTCAGCAACAGACACTAAGAATGTATGCATATGAAATTAAAAAGTAGTCTCACTTTACACGCATTTATTTTGACAGCGGCGCTTGTAGTAAGTGGCTGTCAAACTTACGGTGTTGGCGAGGAAGTGAAACCTCATATACGCGACGAGTTAAACCGCTCGCAAAATAAGCCCACCGGTGTGCCAACGCCTCCACCTCAGCTTAATCAGGAATTGTTGTCGGAAGTTGCCCGTTATCAAGCGCTTCCAGCACCAACATCGCAAAAAACCTTTGCAGTGTCAGCGAATAACGTAGACGTGCGCCCCTTCTTTGATGCGTTAGTGGAAGATACACCCTACAGCGTAGCGGTTCACCCTGCGGTATCTGGTCAAATTAGCCTAACGCTAAAAGAGGTCGCCCTTGACGATGTATTAACCATTATTTCGAGAATGTATCCGCTAGATGTCTTCTTAGAAGGCAAGGTTATTCAAGTTATGCCGTCTCAATTAAAAACAGAGTCTATTCCGGTTAACTTTTTAATGATCAAACGGTTTGGTGTATCAAATGTTAGCGTTATCGCTGGTGGCGTAAGCGAACAAGACCAAAATAACGGCGGCAATAATGGGGGTGTCAACGGTAACAATAATATAAGCGGTAACTCATTAGGTGGACAAGGCGGTATTGGTGGTCAAGGTGGGCTTGGCGGCAACAATATTCAGCAGCTTAATGGCTCAAACATACAAACCACCAGTGAAAACGACTTTTGGAGCGATTTAAAAGAAGCGCTAAAAGTACTGGTTTCACCCACCGAAGGTCGCCAAGTTGTGGTTTCTCCGCAGGCGGGGCTTGTTACCATACGCGCATTGCCAAGTGAAATTGCGGTAGTGAAAGACTTTTTAAATCAAAGCCAAGAAAGCTTACAGCGCCAAGTGGTGTTAGAAGCGCGCATTATCGAAGTTACACTTAATGATGGTTATCAACAAGGCGTGCGCTGGGACCGAATTGCTAGCGGTTTAACTGGCAGCGTCAATTTTGGTTTTAGCGGTGGCGCACTGGCGTCTAATTTCGCCGCGAACACCGCTGCAGGCATCGACCCTGCAATCAATGCAGTTAATGCCATTGGTAACACCATTTCTACTGATATTGGCGGGGTCTCTACGTTGCGTATTTCCCGTGGTGACTTCGACGGTGTTATAAACATGCTGCAAACCCAGGGTGATGTGCAGATGTTGAGCAACCCTAGGGTCACGGTAACAAACAACCAAAAAGCAGTGATTAAAGTAGGGCAAGACGAGTATTTTGTTACTGACGTTTCTACCAGCGAAGATCAGAGCACAACGAGCACTGAGAACGAAAACGATATTGAGCTTACCCCTTTCTTTTCAGGTATCGCACTTGATGTAACACCGCAAATAGATAGAAGCGGCTCGGTCATCCTGCACGTTCATCCGTCAGTGACGGAAACGGCAGAGCAAACTAAAGTGATTCAAGTGGGCGACCAGCAAATTTTACTGCCCCTTGCACAAAGTAATATTCGCGAGTCAGATACGGTAATTCGTGCCCGCGATGGAGAGATAGTGGTTATCGGTGGGTTAATGGAAACCGTTACCAGCGAGCAAGAATCTAAAACACCTTTATTAGGCGACATCCCTTTCATTGGTAATGCCTTTAAGAACAAAGCGAAAACTCAAAGTAAGCGCGAATTGGTTATATTAATTCGCCCTTCTGTAGTACAGCCTGACACCTGGGAAAAGCAGCGCCTTCGCACCCAGACGTTACTTGATCAATGGTATAGAAACTAACCATGTACCAGGGCTTTTTTCACTTTACCGAGATGCCGTTTTCGCTTACCCCGAATACGGACTTCTTCTGTGCGCTAGCGCCGCATAATGAAGCGTTGAAAGTCATTTTGTCGGCATTGAGTATGTCTGAAGGCTTTATCAAAGTAACCGGTGAAGTTGGTACGGGTAAAACCCTACTGTGCCGTAAGTTAATCAACCACCTTTCTGACAAATTTGTGGCTTGCTATTTACCCAACCCTTACCTATCACCAGATGAGCTTCGCTTAGCGTTTGCAAAAGAGCTCGGTATTGATGTCGATACTACAGGCGATATTCGGGGCTTGCACAGCGCCATAGAGGCCAAGCTTTTAACCCTTAAAAAAGAGGGCCGACAGGCGGTGCTGATCATTGACGAAGCGCAGTCGTTAAGTTGGGACGCTCTAGAAATGCTTCGGCTGTTTAGTAATCTGGAAACGGAAAAAAGCAAGCTGCTTCAAATTGTTTTATTTGGGCAACCTGAACTTGACGATAACTTAAATAATCCAAAAGTGAGGCAAATTCGCCAGCGTATTAGTTTTTCATATAGGTTACGCACCATGACTTCTGCTGAGGTTGATTATTACATTGGCCATAGGTTGACCACGGCAGGGGGGAGCGAACACTTAATCTCCAAAGGCTTGCGTGCCTTTGTTGCTTTGGCTACTAAAGGTACGCCAAGGCTGGTTAATATTGTCTCTCACAAAATCCTTCTTCGCGCTTATGGTCAGGGTAAAGCTTCAGCGAACTGGGCGCATACGGTTAGCGCCGTATTAGATACCGACGATTGCAAGCGCCGTCTTGTACCGAGGCAAAGCATTATTATTTTGTCACTTGGCGTAGTCGCCGCGCTGGGTATGCTTCACGTATACGGGGCGGCTAGCCTATGAGTATCTTAAATGACACGTTAAAGTCATTGGACAAGCGCAATCAAAGCGAAGACTTTGGTTTACCCCCTACGGTTCAACTCGCACAACAACCTCTTTGGCCAAAAATTTTCATCGGCATCGCAATTATTGCCTTATTAGGCTGGTTTGTATCGAGCGCTGTGCTTAATAACCGTGATGACGGTACTACTGTCAGCAGTACAGAGGCAGATAAATTAGCTGCTCAAGCGCCGGATTCAACGCTAACAAAAACCGAGCGTGTGCCGGGGCTCACCCAAACCGGTAAATCGGCAGGATCCGACGAACAAGCGGAAGGCCAAACCGGCATTACAGGCCTTGAAGCCAATGATGAATTTGAGGGGATGCGGTCAAGCCCCTTATCAGAAAACGATATGGCCCTTCAAAACTCGCCTACCGATGTGGCGGCGCTCGTCACTAACAGCATTGATGAGACGCGAGAAGACGATGAAGCGCAGTACCGAGTGGGCGCTTCAGATAGTAGGAAAGATACGCCAATCGAAACAATACCAGTCAAAGCAACGCCAGCCGAATCTGCACCAGCCGAGGCAGGGGCGGCGGAGACAATGCTAACTGAAACAAAGTCAGCTGAAATAATATCGCGACCGCCTGTGGTAGAGGTGGCGCCTAAAACCCCTCAGCAGCAAAGTGCAGTGCACTTAGAGGCTGGCTTAAAGGCTTATAACTTTGGCATGTATGGTGAAGCGCAGAAAAGCTTCACCCTGGCACTTTCTACCTACCCTGAAAATGACGAAGCCCGTAAACAGCTGGCGGCACTTTACTTTGGGCAGAACAATAGCCTTCAAGCGCTGCAAGTTCTGTCTGAAGGAGTGATGCTTTCGCCTCAGAGCTTAACGTGGCGGGAATTGATGGCGAAAATTTTGATGCAAGAAAGCCGTTTTGAAGAAGTGCTAAACCTTATGCCAGACAGCTTAGACGCTAAAGCGTTAGCTGAAGGCCGCGCAGATTACTTAATTATAAAGGGCACGTCAGCCCAGACCATTAACAAACCAGCACAAGCGGTGTCGGCATTCAGTGCCATGACATCGCTACAGCCCAATAACGCGAAATGGTGGCTGGCGTTAGGGGTTAATTACGATGCGTTAGCAGACGAGCGGCTAGCAATATCGTCTTATTCCAGAGCGCTTGCCATAGGCGGTCTTTCTTCTGCGTCAGCGCAATATGCTAGCTCGCGTCTCACCGAATTACAGGAGCAACCTTAATGCAACCTCGATTAAAGATGCGCCTTGGCGATTTATTAGTCCATGAAAACATTGTAACCAGTGAACAGCTTGATAGCGCACTATCGGCCCAGCGGTCATCAGGCCGGAAGCTCGGTGATACCCTTATCGACTTGGGGTTCATTAGCGAACCTCAACTGCTTCGTTTTCTTGCACAACAGCTCAACATTCCATTTTTAGATATTACGCAACGCCGTATCGACCCTGAACAAGCGCAGCTTATTCCTGAAACCTATGCAAGGCGCTACCGCGCGCTGGTGCTTGAGGCTGATGATGAGGAAGTACTGCTAGGTATGAGCGACCCCACCGACTTAGGCGGTCTTGATCAGTTAGGTCCGCTAGTAGCGCCGCGCAATATCGAGCTGGCAATAGTTCAAGAAAATCAGATGTTAGAAGCCTTTGATTCAGTATACCGTCGTACCCAAGATATCGCTTCGTTTGCAGAAAAGTTAGGTGAAGAGTACGCTGATGAAGCCGACTTTGAACTCTCTGCCTTAGACGATACCACTTCAGATGCCACAGTAGTAAAGCTACTTCACTCTATTTTTGAAGATGCGGTGCAGGTACGAGCATCAGATATTCATATCGAGCCAGATGAAAAAATTCTTCGTATTCGCCAACGTGTTGATGGGGTGTTACAGGAAAATACATTAAACCAAGTAAAGATTGCTTCGGCACTAGTACTTAGATTAAAGCTCATGTCGGGCTTAGATATCTCTGAAAAGCGCATACCGCAAGACGGCCGCTTCAATATCAAGGTAAAAGGCCACGTCCTCGATGTACGTGTATCCACCATGCCGGTGGCAAATGGTGAAGCTGTAGTGATGCGTTTGCTAGACCAGTCTGCGGGCCTGTTAACGTTAGACCAAACGGGAATGCCCGATGCTATGGCGGAAAAGTTTCGCGCCGCTATCAACCGCCCTCACGGCATGATATTGGTAACCGGGCCAACAGGGTCAGGTAAAACGACAACCTTGTACGGCGCACTAAGCGAGCTTAACAAACCTGATTTGAAAATTATTACCGCTGAAGACCCCATTGAATACCGCTTACCTCGCATTAATCAAGTTCAGGTGAACAGCAAAATCGGCTTAGACTTCGCGGCTATTTTGCGTACCACACTTCGTCAAGACCCCGACATTATCATGGTGGGGGAAATGCGTGACCAAGAAACCGTTGAAATTGGGTTAAGAGGCGCGTTAACGGGCCACTTAGTATTGAGTACGCTTCACACCAATGACTCTGTAACCAGTGCTATTCGTCTTATTGATATGGGAGCGGCGCCCTATCTTGTGGCTACGTCGTTACGTGGTGTGTTAGCACAGCGACTTGTGCGTAGAGTGTGTGAGAACTGCAAGCAAGAAAAAGCGCCTTCTGCGCAAGAACAAGCTTGGGTTGGCTTTTTAAAACCTGAACTTACAAACGCTAGTTTTTACAAGGGGCGAGGCTGTAACAGCTGCAATCATACCGGTTACAAAGGACGTATTGGTGTCTTTGAGTTTTTAGAAATGAATGAAGACATGATGGAAGCGCTGCGCGACGACAATACGCAGGGTTTTGTTGATGCAACAAAGGCAAACAAAGACTTTGTTCCGCTGTCTCATATGGCGCTAGATTATGCGGCAGAAGGCAAAACTTCTTTAGACGAAGTTTTCAAAGTGGCTGAGTTTGTACCAGAGGTTGTGAACCACTAATGCCTCAGTTTAGTTACGCGGGTAAGTCGGCACAGGGCGGGCCTTTAAAAGGCATAATTGAAGCTGCGTCTGCGCAAGCCGCGGCGCAAGCATTACTGTCGCAAAACATCGTACCCATCTCGATTGAAGAAACGAAAAAGTCCAATGCCTCTAAAGAACTTGGTGGTTTAGACATAGGGCGTTTGCTCGAAAAAAGAGTGGGGTTAGATGAAATGATCATCTTTTCTCGCCAAATGTATTCGTTGCTGAAAGCGGGTATTCCTATCATTCGGGCTATAAAGGGGCTAAGTGAGAATGCCTCTCACAAACGCCTCCAAGAAATTCTTAAAGATATTGCCGACCAGCTAGAGCAAGGGCGAAGCTTATCTTCGGCTATGGTTAAGTACGAAAAAGTGTTTACTCGCTTAACCATCTCAGTGGTGGTTGTGGGCGAGAACACGGGTAAATTAGACGATGTTTTTTTGCAGCTAGCACTGTATTTCGAACGCGAGCAAGAAACCCGAAAGCGCATAAAGTCTGCATTGCGTTATCCCACCTTCGTGTTAATCGCGCTCGCCATCGCTATGTTTATTTTAAACCTGTTTGTGGTGCCTGTATTTACGCAAATGTTTGAGCGCTTTGACACCGAGCTTCCCATAATGACCCGCGTATTAATCGGAACCTCCAACTTTTTCGTTAACTATTGGTGGCTAATTTTAATCGTATTAATCGCAACAATTATCTCGGCTAAACAATACGTTAATTCGACTAATGGACGACTCAAATGGGACAAATTTAAACTAAAGTTGCCTGTTGTAGGCAGCATTATTGAGCGATCATTATTAGCAAGATATAGCCGAAGTTTTTCAATGATCTTGCGTGCAGGTGTGCCTTTAACCGCTGGGCTGTCATTAACCGCCGATGCCGTTGATAACGCTCACATGCAGATGCGGATTAAAGCAATGCGTCAAGGCATAGAAAAAGGCGATAGTTTGTTACGCGTTTCGAAAAATAGCGAACTGTTTTCTACACTTGTATTACAGATGATTGCAGTGGGCGAGGAAACGGGGCGTTTAGAGCCGCTTTTAGAAGAAAGCGCCGATTATTACGAACGCGAGGTCGACTTCGACCTGAAAAGTTTAACGGCCAAGATAGAGCCTATATTGATAGGGTTTGTTGCGGTAATGGTGTTGATACTGGCGCTTGGCATATTTACACCTATGTGGAACATGATGTCGGCGGTAAAAGGCGGCTAAGTGTGCGCGATTATTACTGGGGAAGAAAGTGGCTGGCGCCAAAACAGGGTTATTGAACTTTATTGTGATTGGCATGCTGCTGACTGTTGTTGCTGCATCGGTTGTATATCACGCGACCCCCGTTATTGAAGAAGCTGAAAAAGTTAACAAAGAAAACGCCGTTGCCCAGTTTCAACGCGTGATTATGTTGGCAAGGGCGCAGTGGATAAAGACCAAACAACAAACGGTGTTGATCTACGAAACTGAGTTTGATGCTAGCGGCAATATAAGACAGCACAAAGACGTTGCGGCCGAGTTGTTCGTTAACCGAAAAGGATGGCCTGAAGGCCTTAAAGAAGGTCAGGGAAAGGCCTGTGAATATTTATACACGTTGGCAACGTTAAGAGAGGCCGATGTGTCATCCGAAATATCGGTTAGCGATAGATACGCGAATGGATATTTGCAATGTGTATTTCGCATTCAAGACAAAATCTGGTTTGAGTATAACGCTGGTAGCGGCGTTGTTAGAGAGGTAAACAGGTAACTAAGCGTTGGAACAATACGCTTATTTTGTAACTTAGGAGATGGTATGAACACCAAACAGCAAGGCTTTACGCTCATTGAGCTTATCATTGTTGTCATTATTTTAGGCTTGCTTGCGGCAACTGCTTTACCGCGCTTTATCGACGTTACTGATGAAGCCCGTGAAGCCAGTGTAGAAGGTGTTGCGGGTGGCTTCGCTGCTGCCGTTGGCCTTGTAAGAGCACAATGGGAAGTAGAAGGTCGACCAAGCGGCAACAACGGGAATGGTAACGGTACAGTTGTCACCTATGACCAAACTCAAGTTGGAGTTGACGGCACCATTGGATACCCAACAGGTAGCGCAACAGGCAACACGCTTATTTCGACAGTGAATGCGACTGAATGTAAAAACGTGTTTGACCTTATTCTTCAGTCATCACCAACCAATACTACGTCAACTAATGACGCAGTGGTGGCAGATTTCAGATACGCAGTGCGCGAAGACGATTCGGGAACAAATGCGCTTTGCGTTTACTATCTTGTCGAGTCTATGGGGTTACCAAATACCTCTGCACCCGCAGACGGTACGCCTGACGGCACCAGCTTCGACGGTTTCACTTACAACCCTGCCACTGGCCAGGTTACTGTTTTTTAATTAATACTCAGGAAGTCTAATTATGCAAAAAGTTTCAACACAAAAGGGTTTTACCCTAATCGAATTAATCATCGTTATTGTCCTACTGGGTATCCTTGCGGTAACCGCGGCACCTAAGTTTTTAAACCTTCAAGATGATGCACGTGATTCTGTATTGGAAGGTATTGCTGGTTCGTTAGAATCTGCTTCATCCGTTGTTTATGGTAAAGCTCTTATCAATGATGTAGCCGCTTCAAGTGATGGTTCAGATTCAGTCAATATTGGAAATGCTACTACTGTATCTGTGGTGTACGGATATCCAGATGCTGCAACTGCTGCAAACTTCACAAATATTCTTGACGCTGATATCAATAATACCAACGGAGAATATGCTACTGTTGCAGTAGATGAAGATACTATTCTCATTTATTACACGGGCGCCTATGATGGAGCTCCGGATCCAGCCGCGGCCAATAGTGCTTGTTCTGTTGCTTACACAAATTCAACAGCTGAAGGCGAGCGCCCTACAATTACTGTAAACACGTGTGTAGAGTAATGTGAAGAAAAACGGTTTTACTTTAGTAGAACTCATCATAACCATCTTGGTTATAGGGGTGTTGGCGGTAACCGCCGCACCTCGCTTTCTTGGTAGCGACACCGAAGAAGCCATTGCCCTTCGTGACCGAACCCTTCAATTTGTACGCAATATGCAGCTTCGCGCCATGCAAAACGTACAAGACAGCAGCTGCGTGAAAATAACGAGTACAGTTATTGCTCCCCCCGCTGGACACGATTGCGCAAACGCTCTTACCACTGCTTTTGATGACGACCAAGTTATCAATGCTTCTAATACTGATTTCACTTTCCAAACTGCAGATGAGAACGGCGATAGCTTTTCTCAAATCCAGTTTGACGGCTTTGGCCGCCCACGAAATGTTGCCTGCGCCACCACCTGCAAAATTCAAATAAGCACGTTTGCGATGTGCCTTCAAAATGAAGGGGCCATTTATGCGTGCTAGCGCAATGTTTCCTACGAGCAAAAAACACAGTGAAGGCTTTACTTTATTAGAGCTAGTAATTGGTATTGTTGTATTCACTATCAGCTTAACAATAGTGCTGTCGCTTATTGTTCCGCAAGCAGAACAAACCGCAGAGCCATTTCGCCAAGTAAAAGCCGCTAAATTAGGGCAGTCTTTAATGAACGATATCTTAAGCCGCTCTTTTGATGAAAATAGCGACCGAAGCCCGCCGTTTGAAACCTGCAATACCAAAGGAAATTGCTCAACAACACTTGGCCCAGAAGAGGCGAGTGAAAACGACTATGACGATGTCGACGACTACAACGGTTACACCGTCAGCAATGTGGGCGGTAACTACAACAATTTTGGTTTTACGGTAGCAGTCGACTACGACAGTGACTTAGACGACAGTACGCCAACCGATGGACAATTATTCAAGCGCATTGATATCGCGGTGACTGCACCCGACGGCCAAGTTTATAATTTCAGCGCTTATCGAGGGAGCTATTAATGTCTCCACGAAAAGCTCTGCGTCAAGGCGGTTTTACGCTAATAGAACTTATTTTAGTGATCACAATTTTAGGCGTGATCAGCGTATCTGTAGCGCAAGTGATCTCTTTAAGTGCGCAAATATATATAACGGGCGCAGAGCGTACGCGACTCGTTTCTGATGCGCGTTTTATTATACTGCGCCTAGAAAAAGAGCTACGCAATGTGGTGCCAAACTCAGTGTCATTTGACGCCAGTTTGGGGTGTCTTTCCTATTACCCCATCAAAGAAAGTGGCACCTATGTGGGCGATGCGTTTAATAACCCTATGCATGTTGTGGTATTTAACAGTCAATTAAGCGAAGACGACACACTAGTTATATACCCGACGAACCCACAAAGTGTGAACGACAATGGGCGTAATATCGACGCTATTGCAGCTGCCGCTTCAGACCCTACTAGCGACAACCAGTATGACCTAACGCTAAGTGCGGCCAATACCCAATCATCCCCGGGTAAACGCTTTTTCGTCCCTGAAGCGCAAGTGACGGTATGTAGAACATCATCGGCACAAGGTGAGCGATTAATAAGAACGCAAGATGGCGTATCAGGAATTATCGGAGCAAACGTGATTTCATGGAGCGCGAACGTAGTTACAGCGGGCTTACGTCAAAATGGCTTAATTGAGCTTCAAATGACGCTACAAAGCAGCGATGAAGAGCAAATATCGGTTGTACACGAGGTTCACTTTCCCAATGTGCCTTAGCAAGAGCAACAATGTAATAAAGCCAAGTAGCGGGGCGCGCTTAGTAGCGATGCCAGGCTCTCTTGCCCGCCAGCGCGGGGCTACAACCATAGTGGCTATCATTATCAGTATTGTACTTTTAGGTCTTGGCATTGCGCTGTCTAACCAAATTTCATCCAATGTTCGGCAGCAGTCCATCGAGTACTATGGGGCTCGTGCTTATTTAGCGGCGCAAAGCGGGATGGAAGTGGCAATTTCTAGGCTAATTAATGGTAATAATCCAGCGTGTTCGGCCATTACTCAGCCAGTAACTATCAGTGCAGCAAACGTGCAGAATTGTGCGATTACGCTATCTTGTGAGGTGGAAACCGAAGTGCAAGAGCCAGAAGTGGCCGCCGGTGAAATTAGAGTTTATGCATTGGCATCACAAGCACAGTGCAGTATAGGGCAGCTTGAAACATCGAAGCGCGTTCTTGTTGAAGTGAGGCAGGAAGAATAATGACATACCGTAAAGCTCTTGTTCGAGCCCTATTTATTGGGGGGCTCTCTGTGTTAGCGCTGCCCGCGCTAGCTGTTCCCCAAATCGAAGGCCGATTTATTGAACTTCAAAATACCTACAATAAAGCCGAGTGGACAACCATAAGTTTTTCGCAGGTATACGATGAGCCGCCCGCGGTATTTATGCTTTCAACAAATCAAGGTTCGAACCCTGCCATCGTTAAAATTCGCAACGTCACCCGCACAGGTTTTGAAGCCCTGCCGCTTGAGCCCTCTGGTGAAGACGGCCCTCATATCACCATGGGGGGGCATTATTTAGCAATTGCCTATGGCATTCACGAGTTTCCTGATGGCGACATTGTTGAAGTAGGCAAAATGGAATTAGATGCCGATACTATCCAAGCTTCAACCAACTCCCCGTGGTACGCACCAACCGGGCCCTTACTGCCAGGAACGGAAGATACTCGATATGCACAAGTGCCGCTGCAAACAGATTTTGGTGAGCAACCGGTTTTCTTTCACTCTATTCAAACCGTTAATAATCAAGTTGATGTGAATGGAAAGAAGCCGCCCAATGAACATTTACTGCCATTTCTAACCATTGCAGCTAAATATGAAGCGCCGTCATATTATATCGCCTTTGAAGCATCGGAAACCGATTATGAGCCCGTAACGCGCACCGAAACGGTTGCCTATATGGCCACCACTGAAGGGTTTGACCGCAGGTTCTTCGATGACAACGGTGTAGAGGTGGTCTGGGAGGCTGACTTTGCAGATGTGCGTATTCAGGGCTGGAGCGACGGCTGTTTTCGAAACAACTTTAAAAACAAATATGATCAAACGCCATTAGTTGCTGCAAGTAAAATTAGCCGCAATGGGGCAGATGGCGGTTGGCTACGCAGTTGTCAAGTGAACAAAAATAGATTGGGTCTTCGTGTAGATGAAGACAGAAGCCTAGATTCTGAACGAAATCACACGGAAGAAGACGCCAGTATTCTGGCGATGACGTCAGAGTTTGTATTTAGTGGTGAAGTGCCAAGCTGCGATGTGGCGTTTCCAGGAGCAGTGGCTGCATTTGGCGGTGCGCCTATAAACCTTCCAGCGAATAGCCGCATTATTGATGAAAACAGCGGCGTGCTTAGTGCAACACAATTAATACCTGGAGGTACACCGGGCACAGCGGATTACCCTAAATGTGGAGAGCCAGGTGTCGACTGTACCGTGAATAACACGGACTCACTCACCGAGTCACAATCTAGAGCCATACCGACCATCACGATTGACGATAGCGGCCCAGAAATCGCTGCGGGTAATTTGGCCGGCGATTACTACTTTAATCGGCAGAATGTGCTGATGGCCGCGGGAAATTATAACGTTGTCGCACCCACACGAATTTACGTTTCCGACCCGGGCACTAATCCAGCAGGCCAGCCAACACGTTTCGTCATGGCCAATGCTAATGTCACCGTTGCCGATGGTGCTTATTTAGCGATTTATGTAGACGGTGACGTGGTTATTGATGGCTCAAACCCCAGAGCGTTAGTGATTGCTAAAGGAACGGTGACATTTGCTAATGTTGGTGATGAAACCCTCATTGGTCGCTTCAATGCGGGAGGGGGCATTGAATCTGTTTCTTCAACAACGGCAAGTGTCCCTGCACCCTTAAGGGTAACCGCAAACAGTGTACCGAATAATATACCGGGTATATGCGGACGCGAGGTAATCGAAGTACTAAATCACTATCGCTACGAACTAGCGGATAACAAAGGCAGTAGTTGTGCGGCGAAAGAAATAACCTTGAAAGCTTGTGCAGACGTAAACTGCGACCTCATTTACTCTCAGCCTTCCACTGTTAACCTATCGCCAAAAAACAACAATAACTTTCAGTGGTCAGGTAGCGATACGGTAAGCTTTATCGGGCAAATTTCGTTAGCGTTAGACAGCTTGAAAGGGAACGATACAAAGCTTGCAACGTTAGGTGAAACGCCATCGTCCCAACTGCGCTGCTTCATTGGCGGAAAGGATGTCGGTATCGAAGGCTGCAAAATTAATTTTGAAGACGATGGTTTAGTTTTTAAAAACCTCACAGACAACAACACTACCATTGTCTCCCAGCTATCAGGTAAGCCTTCAGACCAAGGGTTTAACAGTAAAACTTATGCTGTCGAGGCCTGCGGTAGTTCAGAATTTTTGAAAAACAAAATCGTCGATATCGACTTGAACTATAGCTGCTCAAGCTCTAGTAACTGCTCGAAAAAGCTAGCGTTGTCTAATGATAACAATACGTATGAGCTTGGACTAACACCAGAGACCGTTGCGCTACAGTTCGATGGGAACTCTCGCGCTGAGTTTTCAGTGCAGTATCCAGACGCGGGTGAACTATCGTTATCAGGTACCATCACTGACAGAACCGGGATTTCTGGGTCGTCTAATATTTTCAAAGTGCGCCCCTTTGGTTTTGCGATGGACATTCTTAATGACAGCGGAACAAGCACAAACCTCAACGGGTATGCTAACAGTGCCAATGGCACCTTGCTTAAACGTACCGGCGAAGACTTTGTAGTTGGGCTGCGCACAGTACAGTGGGTCGACGGTGAAGACAGTAACAACGATGGTGTTCCCGACAACTTTGACGACTTGGCAAATAACAATACCGCAGAGCATTTCACAGGCACGGTAACCTTAGCGCCGCAGCAACGCCTGCCTGCGGGCGGCACAACGGGCGCGTTAAGCACATCAAGCGTGGTATTTGATGATGAAGGGAAGGTGAATGTTAGCCTTAATTATGATGAAGTTGGCACCATTTCGATTAACGCACAAAGCACCTATCTCACAGACACAACCGTATTAGGCCAAGTTAACAACGTGGGGCGTTTTGCGCCTTCTAATTTTTCGCTTTCAGGCTCAGTAGATGCGGCGTGCACGGCTAGTGGTGCCTTCACCTATTTTGACCAGCCACTCGCTGATGTGAGTTTTTCGCTTACTGCGCTCAACCATAACGGCAGTCGCACGGTGAATTATTATGATGGCTTCGACAAACTGACGAATTTAAGTTTGCAGGTGGAGCATGCCGGCAGTCTATTGAACCGGTTAGCAAACACCAGTGCTGTCACATGGCCGCAAAATGCGAGCGCTGGTCAAATTAGCTATTCAGATTCAGACATTGCGTTTAGACGGCTAAGCGGCGCAACACTAGACGGCGCTTATTTAGATGCCAACATCGTTTTAGTCGCCCAGAGCAGCCAACTCGACGGTGCCAATTTTAACGGGTTAACGTGCTCAGGTACCTGCGTGGCTGATATTGGCGGAGCGGTAAGCTTCGCCTACGGCAGAGCAACGCTTATCAACAATTATGGCGGTGCTGATGAAGCATTGTTGCTACCTATGCGTACCCAATATTGGGATGGGAATAACTGGCGCATAAACAGCTATGACAGCTGCACAGGCTTTGAGCACGATAACATCAATGACAATTCAGGTGAGCTGGTATCTTCAGAAGACGGCAACCTCAGCGAGGGTGCTTATGAGGTGGGTACGGGAATGCGTGTGTCATCACCTAATGGGGCAGGAAATTACCCGGTAACTTATACGCCAGATGCATGGTTATTGTGGGATTGGGACGGTGACGGGCAGGCCGATAACCCGCCAAGTGCTACGTTAACCTATGGTGTGTATAGAGGTAACGACAATATTATTTATAAACGCGAGCAAATTAACAATGAATAAGCGCGCTAAACCTTTATGTGTTTTGAACCTTCTGTTTTCTATGCGGTCACTATGTGGGTCTAACGTAGTAACCAATGGATAAACGCGTATGCGGTATCGCTTTATAGGGTAAGTACTAACTTCGCTCTTCAATAAAGTAGTTATTTTGGCTCTAAGTTGCAGCATTACTTGCCCAAAATTGCCCCCATTGTTAAAGTGTGCGAATAAATATCGACTTCACGTTAAAGCGTCGCCATCTCACCTTTGCAAATACGCGTTAACACAGAAACAGGAATACACTCTTCATGTTTAAAAAGCTTCGAGGCATGTTCTCTAATGATCTGTCCATCGACCTCGGAACAGCTAACACGCTGATTTATGTAAAAGACCAAGGTATTGTTCTAAACGAACCTTCAGTAGTGGCTATTCGCCAAGAGCGCGCAGCTGGCCCTAAAAGCGTTGCAGCTGTGGGTGCGGAAGCTAAGCGTATGCTTGGTCGTACACCGGGTAATATCCGTGCTATTCGCCCCATGAAAGACGGTGTTATTGCCGACTTTTATGTTACCGAAAAAATGCTTCAGCACTTTATCAAACAGGTTCACGATAATAACTTCTTACGTCCAAGCCCTCGCGTTTTGGTCTGTGTTCCTTGTGGTTCAACCCAAGTCGAACGTCGCGCAATTAAAGAGTCTGCACTAGGAGCAGGCGCGCGAGAAGTCTTCCTTATCGACGAGCCTATGGCTGCGGCAATCGGTGCGGGCTTGCCAGTGTCTGAAGCGCAAGGCTCTATGGTTGTTGATATCGGTGGCGGTACTACCGAAGTTGCTATCATTTCACTAAACGGCGTGGTGTACTCATCTTCGGTTCGTATTGGTGGTGATAAATTTGATGAAGCTATCATCAACTATATTCGCCGTAACTTTGGTTCACTGATCGGTGAAGCAACCGCCGAGCGTATTAAGCATGAAATTGGTGCTGCTTACCCAGGTGAAGAAGTTCGCGAAATTGAAGTGCGCGGTCGTAACCTTGCAGAAGGTGTTCCACGTGGCTTTACGCTAAATTCCAATGAAATTCTTGAAGCCCTGCAAGAGCCGCTTACCGGTATTGTTTCAGCCGTTATGGTGGCACTGGAACAGTCTCCACCTGAACTTGCCTCTGATATCTCAGAACGCGGTATGGTGCTTACTGGCGGTGGCGCATTACTTAAAGACTTAGACCGACTACTCATGGAAGAAACGGGCATTCCAGTGGTTATTGCTGATGATCCGTTAACCTGTGTAGCACGCGGCGGTGGTAAGGCATTCGACATGATTGACCTTCACGGTGGCGACCTGTTTAGCTACGAATAAACAGGAAAGGCAACCGTAAGGTTGCCTTATTTGTATCATGGATACTATTTTTACTCGCGGTCCTTCCTTAAATATCAGACTTACGCTGGCCCTTGTGTTGTCAGTAACGCTGATATTTGTCGATCACAAAATGGACGGGTTCAAATCTACGCGAGTGTATCTAAACTCTTTAATGAGCCCCCTTCAGTACATCGCTAACCTCCCCGGACTTATGCTAAGTGAAAGCGCCCAGCGTCTTACTTCACAAGAGCAACTATTGGCCGAAAATCAAAAGCTCAACAATCAGCTTTTGCTAATGAGCGAAAAGCTTCAACAATTCGACGTGATTGAAAAAGAAAACGCACAGCTTAGAGAATTACTGCAAGCGCCAGTACGTGAGTCATCCAGAAAGATGGTTGCCGAGTTAATGGCCGTTGACAAGAACCCCTACAGTCAGCAGGTGGTGATCAACAAAGGTGCGATAGACGGGGTTTATCCGTCTCAACCGGTTATTGACGACAAAGGGATTGTAGGTCAGGTAATGGAAGTGGGGTCAACAAACAGCCGTGTATTACTGCTTGCTGACGTTACTCACGCTATCCCGGTCCGTTCTCTTCGCAACGACATTCGTTTTATTGCCACGGGGAGTGGCGCCTTAAACGAATTATATCTTGAGCACGTACCGCACAGCGTTGACATCCAAGAAGGCGATACACTTATTTCTTCTGGGTTAGGAAAGGTTTTTCCCGAAGGTTACCCGGTGGCTACCGTTACCCAGGTGGTACGCGATGAAAGCCGCCCCTTTGCCCGTGTAATAGCCACGCCTTTGGCGAACTTAGACAGGCTTCGTCACCTTCTATTGCTATGGAAAAAAACTAATCCTGAGCGCGATGGAAAAGATGAGACCAAGGGCGAGATGGTAAACGAGGAAGAATCGACCGATGCGTAAACGTAACCTCGTGATCTGGATTAGCCTATTAGTGGCACTGGTTCTACAAATTGTGCCCCTACCTACACAAGTTGACCTTTACCGGCCTGACTGGGTATTAGTGGTACTGGCCTATTGGAGTATGGCGTTACCGCATCGAGTGAACGTGGGGGTCGCCTTTTTAACGGGTGTCGCCATGGATGTATTGGTAGGCACTACCTTAGGCATCCACAGTTTTGCGCTTAGCATTTGCGTTTATATACTCGCCGCCAATTACCAACGGCTGCGCAATTATTCCGTATGGCAGCAAGCTATTATCATCGGCCTTCTATCATCGTTATATCACCTGATGACATTTTGGGTTCAGCACCTTCTGACCGATATTTATTTTCAAGTGGACTATTTATGGCCGGTGTTAACTTCTATGGTGCTTTGGCCTTGGGTGTTTTGGTTACTTAGACGTACGCGTAGACAGTTTTCTATTTCGTAATTCGAACGCCTTTTTGTTAATTCCAAGGGTAAGACAATGACAAAATCGGTAGTGTTAGCGTCGGCATCACCAAGACGCACCGCGTTGCTCAAGCAAATGAATATAGCTCATACTATACAACCCGCCGATATTGACGAATCGCCGCGCCCGAACGAAACGCCACTGTCGCTGGTCTCACGGCTTGCTGCTGAAAAAGGCCAGGCGGTGAAAGCGAAGTTGGCGTCAAAGCAAACGTTGACTGACGATACGGTCATCTTGGCCAGCGATACCCTTATTGCTTTTAACGGTCAAAGCGTAGGTAAGCCAGAAAACAAAGCCGACGCTAAACGCATTCTCACGATGCTTTCTGGTAACACTCACGAAGTGCTAACAGCTATCAGTGTCTTGAATAACACTCGTCAGCAAACCCAAGTCATTACCACATCTGTAACTTTTGCAGCATTGACGGATGAGCAAATTACCGCATACTGGGAAACCGGAGAACCTGCCGATAAAGCAGGAAGTTACGCTATTCAAGGTATTGGCGGTGAATTTGTGGTCTCAATTAATGGCAGTGCTAGCGCCGTAATCGGTTTGCCTCTTTACGAAACCCGTCAATTACTCAACGAATTTGGAGTTGTGTCGTGAGTGCTGAACTGCTTATTAACGTTACCCCGTCAGAGTCGCGGGTAGCGCTTATTGAAAACGGAATACTGCAAGAAATACACGTTGAACGTCATACAAAACGCGGTCTTGTGGGTAATATTTATCGCGGTAAAGTAAGCCGGGTACTGCCTGGTATGCAGGCAGCGTTCGTTGATATTGGCCTTGAAAAAGCAGCATTTTTGCATGCCTCAGATATTGTTATTCACAATGAAATTGCTGAAGAAGTCTCGGCAAGCCATATTCAAAAGCAAGACATCCGCGAGCTGGTGCGAGATGGCCAAGACATCGTCGTTCAAGTGGTAAAAGACCCTATCGGCACCAAGGGCGCGCGTTTAACCACAGATATCACCATACCCAGTCGTTACCTCGTATTTATGCCGTCGGTCACTCACGTTGGCGTATCGCAGCGCATTGAAGAAGAAGTGGAACGAGAGCGTTTAAAGTCGCTGGTACAAGAGTTTTGCGATGAAAACGGAGGCTTTATCCTACGTACTGCTGCAGAAGGTGTGGGTAAAAATGAACTCCAGTCTGACGCGGCGTTTTTACGCAGGTTGTGGGACAAAATACAATCTCGTATGAAAAAGCGTAAGTCGAACGTGCTTTATGAAGATTTACCGCTTGCGCGACGGGTGTTGCGAGACTTTGTTGGTACTGAGCTAGACAGAATTCGCATTGACTCGAAATTATCATTTAATGAGCTTCACCAGTTCACCAAAGAGTACGTGCCAGAGATGAATGGCAAACTAGAGTACTACACCGGTGATCGACCTATCTTCGACTTGTACGATGTTGAAAACGAAGCGCAACGGGCATTAGAGCGTCGCGTTGATTTAAAATCTGGCGGCTACTTGATTATCGATCAGACCGAAGCCATGACCACGATAGATATCAATACGGGGGCCTTTGTTGGGCACCGTAATTTAGAAGAAACGATTTTTAATACCAATACTGAAGCGACGCAAGCCATTGCGCGTCAGCTAAGATTACGCAACTTAGGCGGCATGATCCTTATCGACTTTATCGATATGATTGAACCAGACCATAAACGACGTGTCTTACATTCATTAGAGGTGGCGACGAACAAGGATAGAGCCAAAATTAATATTCACGGTTTCACTGCGTTGGGGCTTATTGAAATGACCCGCAAGCGCACCCGTGAAAGCATAGAGCATATACTGTGCGGCGAATGTCCGGTGTGTAAAGGCCGGGGCACAGTTAAAACCATTGAAACCATTTGCTTTGAAATAATGCGTGAAATCGTTCGCGTGAACCGCGCATACGATGCGGATAAGTTTGTGGTTTACGCCTCACCAAAAGTGGCAGAAGCCCTAATGGGTGAGGAGTCTCATATGCTGGCAGAACTAGAAGTATTTGTATCTAAACAAATTAAGGTACAAACAGAAACATTGTACAACCAGGATAAGTACGACGTCGTCATGATGTAATGCATTAACGTATACAAAGGCAAAATGTGACAAATTTTTCGTCGGTAGCCGCTTATCTACTTAAGAAGTTTTGGCTGCTACTTGCCGTATTGCTTGTACTTTTCGCGCTAGTATTAAGCGCTGCACGCTATGCTCTGCCGCATATTGAGCACAACAAACATTTGTTGGAAGACTATATAAATGAGCAGTATGGCGTAAACCTATCAATAAAAAGCGTGCATGCGGTTTGGCAGCGCAGCGGCCCTAGCATTGTGCTAAATTCGGTATCGCTTGCCAAAGATGAAGCTTCACCTGTTGCCTTAGACATTCGACAAATTTACGTTGAATTAGATTTCTGGCAATCACTGCGCGATCAGCTTATTTCTTCTACCCGTTTTGAATTGCGGGGCCTTCGCCTAGATATCGATGCCGATCGCCTTTCCGGCGGTGGCAAAAATAACTTCCCTGTGGTTAACGCGTTAGAGCGCTTGTTCTTAGAGCAATTACAAAGCTTTTCGTTAGAAGATGGGGCGGTGTCAATTACACATCTTAACGAGACCAATTCTTTCGACATTGAAAGCTTATCCTGGAATAACCGTAAACAGCGACATCAAGGTTTAGGCCGGCTTAAAGTTGCTGATTTAGCGGCAAACTCAGCCTCTTTCATTATTGATATCAACGGCACCCGTGAAGACTTTGACGGCGTCTTTTATGCCAAAGCTGAAGAACTCGACATTTCGCCTTGGGTTAGCGACCTGATAAAGACCAAGCGTCCACTGGCTCAAAGTCGTGCTAATTTTGAAGTGTGGGCAAATTTTGCCAACAATGAAATTACCAGCGTGCAGGCCGAGCTTAATGATAGCTTATTAGAGTGGGGTGATGGGCGCGCAAAAACGATAACCGGCATCAGTAGCGGTAGCTTACAAGCACTGCCTAATACGAAGAGCAAGCGTGGCGGTTGGAACGTTAGGGTAGATCAGCTTGTACTGAACTCAGGTAACGAGACAATGACGACCGACCTTATTGGTAGTATCAGTGCAAATGGCGACGCGCTCATCAATACGGTTAAGCCTGTTCAGATCAATCCCTTTTTATTGCTATTGCCACTTTTCATGGATGACACCGGTGAAGACGAAATACGCGGGCTGAACCCGAAGGGAGAGCTCGCCACATTGCAACTTCAATGGCGCAGTGGTACCCCCTCTCTCGCGGCCAAAATAGTTGATTTGCAGTGGGATAAAACAAATAAAGTACCGGGGTTATCTTCTCTCGATGTTGACCTATTCTGGTATAAGAATAACGGGGCTATTTACTTACAAAGCACTGATAGCGTATTAAGCGCGAGTGGGGTTATCAAAAAAGACCTCAAGATTAACGCGCTAACCTCGCAATTTTATATTTATCCCGAAACGGCAGATGAGCCCCACAAGCAGTGGGTCGTCAAAGGGGACAATATGCTCCTCGATAGTGATGCCGTTACCCTTAAGCCGCAGTTTAAACTTAATACAGCGACGGGATTTATGTCGCTTTATATAGATATAAGCCCGATAGCGTTAAATACAGTAAGCGACCTTTTCCCTGCTGGCGTTATGGGGGCAAACACAGATAAATACCTAACCCGGGCGTTTACTGGTAAAGGCAACATCGAAAATGCTCGCGTGCTGTGGCATGGACGTACCCGAGATTTTCCGTTTGAAGACAACTCAGGAATTTTCCAAGCCTATGTGGATATCAAAGATGGCGATTTTCTTTTCGCACCAGATTGGCCTGCACTGAACGACTTAGACCTTTCGCTATATTTCGTAAACAATGCTTTGGTAATGGAAAGTCCTAGCGCCACCTTAGCGGATATGAAAATAAGCAATATGTCGGCGGCCATTCCAAGCTTTAAGCCAGGTGCACGTTTAGCGATTTATGCGACAGGCGAGGGAACGGGAGACGCATTAACCGACTTAATGATGAACTCCTCGTTGCAAAAGTCCTTAGGTAAAGTGCTTAACAATGAAGTGCAAATTAGTGGCCCACTCTCGGCAGATATTAAGCTAGATATTCCATTTAAAGGTAAAGACGTGGTGGCATCGGGTACTGCGCATTTGTCGAATAACCCCGTCTATATCGCTAGTACCAAAATGCTTTTCGACAACGCATCAGGCGATGTGACCTTTACCAACGGGAATATCGACGCCAATGCGCTACAAGCACGGTTTCTCAAGCAGCCTGTAGCGCTCTCCTTAAGTGGAAGGCAAGGGGACACTTACGACCTTCATGTTGAATTAGGGGGCCGCTGGCACGTGCACCCCCTTGCAAACTACGTGAATACAGACCTCACTGATTATATTGATGGGGAGAGTGACTGGAAAACCGTTGTTGATCTTACGCTGTCTAATAGCAGTTTTTCCTACACCGCCAATTTGAAAGCTGACCTAACGGCAACACAAAGTGTGTTACCTGCTCCATTTGATACGCCTGCGGGCACCAGCCTCCCTTTATCTATTGTCAGTGAAGGTAACGGTAAAGCGTCAAACATCGAAGCAAGACTAGGAGAGCGCATTCGTTTTGACGGTGTTCTGCCGCATAAAGAAATGCAATTCTCCCGCGCACATTTAGCGTTAGGCGAGAGCGACATTGCCAACATAGGGACTGGGTTTAGCATTAGCGCAAATTTAGCTGAAGCCGATGTACAAGAGTGGTTTAGCACGATTAACATGCTGCTTTCTGGCAAAGGTAAAGCGGATAAGCAAAAATCGAATGCTGAACTTACGAGGGTTAATACTGCGCAAAAAGATGAGAAACAGGTTAATTTATTTGGTACCCCATCACGCATTTTCGCCAAAGCTGAAAAACTCAATTTTGCGGGCCACAGTATTAAAGATGCTGAGCTTAATGCCACAGAGCGCGATAGAGATTGGATTTTAAATTTAACCTCGCCACAGGCGCGCGCTACCGTTCGTATTAACAGCGATTTAGAACAACAAGGTATCGAGATAAATGCTGATTATTTATCGCTAGAAAAACCGAGTGAAAACATTGCCACCTCCACGACCGCCGATACCTCACAGACTCCGCCGGTTGTTGCCAACAATCAGGCCGTTTCAGACGATGAATCGCCGTATGATATTGACCCCAACACGTTGCCGCCTATTTATTTTTATTGCCAAAGCTGCGGTGTACACGGTATAGATTTTGGGGAGATTACGCTAGATATTGCGAAGGAAGATAACGGCTTAGCCATTCGCCAGCTTTTAGTGAGGTCGGATGATACTAACATTACCGCAAGCGGTTACTGGAAGTATGTTGGTCGGGATATACAAAGTGCGATAAAAGGCTCGCTAACGTCGCCGGATGTAGGCCAAATGCTTAAAGAGTATGGTGTAGAGTCTGGCATAAAAGACTCGAGCGCAGAGGTTAAGTTTGATATTAGCTGGCCTAACGCGCCAATGGATTTCGGGTTTGAAGCGTTAAACGGTGACGTAGAATGGTCGCTGTCAGATGGTTATTTGACCGAGCTTAGTGATCAGGGCTCACGTATCTTTACACTCTTTAGCCTTAACTCGCTGGTCAGAAAGTTAAGCCTCGATTTTAGAGATGTCTTTGCTAAAGGCTTCTTTTACGATGATATGGGCGGAACCCTTAAGGTTGTAAACGGCAAAGCCTATACCGATGATACTGAAATTGACGGTGGGGCCGGTGAAATTGAAATAACGGGCTTTACCGACCTCAATACCGGCGGCCTAAATTATAACGTGTCATTTGCGCCAAACGTGACGGGTAATCTGCCCTTTTTAGTTTATTTCTTGGCAACGCCACCTACAGCACTGGCAGCCCTTGCTATTGATCAGGTATTAACGTCGGCGAAAGTCATCTCAAATGTGAACTATCGCGTGACAGGCACCATAAAAGATCCTAAGTTCGATGAGGTTGAACGCAATAGCAAAGACATCAGTTTGCCTGCACAAAATGCGCCTGCCCCTGCCAATCCCCAAGACAGGCCATTAACGGAAGATGATGTACGCAGGCTTAAAATGGAGGTGATCGATGGTTAACTTAGTTGCACTACAAATGACTTCTACGCCACATGTGGAAGAAAACCTGAATATTGTCGAAAAAGAAATGGCAGCAGCGTATATCGAGAGAGATAGCCTGGTCGTGCTACCGGAGTGCTTTGCCTGTTTCGGCGGCAAAGACAAAGGTCAATTAGCGGTAGCTGAAGTAAAAGGCGATGGGATAATACAGCGACGTTTATCGGCGCTTGCAGAGCAGCATCAATGTTACATTGTGTCAGGGACGTTTCCGGTAAAAACACAAAACCCTGATAAATTTTCTGCTGCTTGTATGTTATTTGGTCCAAATGGCGAGCTTTTGGCTGATTACCGTAAAATTCATATGTTCGACGTATCGGTAAACGACAATACAGGCAGCTATAAAGAGTCTGCTACCACAGAAGCAGGGAATGAGGTAGTCACTGTTCGAACGCCAATTGGCAACATTGGGCTTGCGGTGTGCTATGATGTACGCTTTCCAGGGTTGTTTTCTGCAATGGGCGATATTGATATTTTGGTACTGCCCGCGGCTTTTACCCAACGCACCGGCGACGCTCACTGGCACGCTTTACTTAAAGCCAGAGCCATTGAAAAGCAGTGCTTTGTGGTAGCCCCCAACCAGAGCGGCGTACACCAAAATGGCCGCGAAACTTACGGACACAGTATTATCTTGTCGCCGTGGGGCGATACGCTTGGGGAACGTAAAACCGAAACAGGGTTTGTATCGGCTAGCGTAGATATTGCAGAAAGAGAAACCATTAAACAGAATATGCCGGTTGCCGAACATAACCGATTCAGGAGTCATTTTGTCTAAATCTGTTGAGCGTCATTTATTATCTGACTCAGGCCTAGATATTACTAAGCTAGAGCGCGCGCTAGCGACCATTCACCGCCACGATACCGACTATGCCGATTTGTATTTTCAGTCGAGCCAGCACGAAAGTTGGGTGCTAGAAGACGGCATTATCAAAGAAGGTAGCTACAACATTGAGCGCGGTGTAGGCGTTCGCGCCATTAGCGGCGAAAAAACGGGGTTCGCTTATTCCGATGAAATAAGCGAAGAGGCGTTAACTAAAGCGTGCAAAGCAGCCCGAGGTATTGCACCAAGCGGTGGTACGCAGCAGGTTGCAGCGCTGGGCCATAAGCCCGTTGAGGCCCGTTACAGCGAAAATAACCCCATTCTTGCTATGCAAGATGCGGAAAAGATTGGCTTACTTAAAGCGGTAGACGCTTACATTCGCAAGCAAGAGCCTTCTGCCAATCAGGTAGTGGTAAGTTTAAGCGGTGTATATGAAGAGATTTTAGTTGCTGGTAGTGATGGCACGTTAGCGACCGATATTCGCCCTCTGGTGCGCTTAAACTGCTCAGTATTGTTAGAGCAAGGTGATAGACGCGAGCGCGGTTCAGCCGGTGCTGGCGGCCGTTATGCCTATTCGTTCTTTAAACAAGATGAAAATGGTAAACCTTACTTTGAACAACTAGCCGACGACGCGCTTCACATGGCGCGTGTTAACATGCAGTCTGTGGCATCGCCTGCAGGCGCTATGCCTGTGGTATTAGGCAACGGTTGGCCTGGTGTATTGCTCCACGAAGCGGTTGGTCATGGCCTTGAAGGTGACTTCAACCGTAAAGGTGCGTCAACGTTTAGTGGGCGTATTGGCGAGCGAGTAGCAGCCAAAGGCGTAACTGTGGTAGATGATGGTACACTAAATGACCGTCGTGGCTCGTTATCAGTAGATGATGAAGGTACGCCAACAGCCCATAACGTGCTAATTGAAGATGGTATTCTTAAAGGCTACATGCAAGATAAGCACAATGCGAAACTAATGGGTGTTGCACCCACCGGTAACGGTCGTCGTGAATCTTACGCCCACTTGCCTATGCCCCGTATGACGAATACCTACATGCTGGAAGGCCAACATGATCCGCAGGAAATTATTGCCTCTATCGACAAAGGGATTTACGCACCGAACTTTGCTGGCGGGCAGGTGGATATTACTTCGGGCAAATTCGTATTCTCTAGCGCTGAAGCTTACCTTATTGAAAACGGTAAAATTACCGCGCCAGTGAAAGGGGCCACCTTAATTGGTAACGGCCCTGAGGTTATGCAGAAAATTTCAATGATCGGTAACGACACTGCCCTAGATAAAGGCGTTGGTGTGTGCGGTAAAGACGGTCAAAGCGTACCTGTGGGCGTTGGCCAGCCCACGCTCAAAATTGACGAGTTGACTGTGGGCGGCACAGCCTAAGATTTCTTTCCCGGCGAACTAAATTCGCGATCTATATTCAAAAATAAAAAGGTTGGGCAATTGCACCAACCTTTTTTGTATCTGGACTCAGACGCTTAATCACTCTTCGTGAATAACGTCTTTCAAATACTGAAACAATTCTCTGAACGCTTTAGGCGGCGCATTCTTTTCACGCTCTTTTTTAACTTGGCGGTGAAATTGGCGTAGCTTTTGTCTATCTAGCTCAGGATATTGTTCGATGAGCTTCTGTATTGCCGGGTCGCCTTGCTCGATTACCGCTTCGCGGGCTTTTTCTAACGCATGGAAAGCCGCGTTAGCAGCCTGATGCTGGTGCGTTAACTTCGCTAGCGCTTCTTCTATGTCAGTCGTATCGCGATTACGCAGTGCCTTACCAATAAACTGAAGCTGGCGGCGGTAACCGTCTTTCTTCTTATTTACCTTACGGGCAATAGCAACCGCATCGGCCAGCTCTTCATCCATAGGGATAGTGGCAATGTTTGCATCAGTTAAGTTAACCAAGGTTTCACCTAGCTTGTGAAGCTCTTTCGCTTGGCGTTTTAGCTCAGTTTTACTGACAAACTCTTCCTCTTCGAACTCATCTGCTTGCGCATCTTCGAAGTAAGGATCTTCAGGAGAATTGTATTTCTGATCACTCATTTCAAACTCATTAGTGTTACACTTTAGCTAAATTGTAACTATCACAGTCG